>Ga0207428_10000274_pt1 | contig 69602 bp, 50 predicted proteins | sample RhiMethybrSRZTD1_FD_187600 | JGI IMG/M metagenome (GOLD analysis project Ga0207428, IMG submission 187600) | Populus rhizosphere microbial communities from Tennessee, USA - Rhizosphere MetaG P. TD hybrid SRZTD1 (SPAdes) (version 3) | ecosystem: Host-associated > Plants > Roots > Rhizosphere >... | reverse complement strand
CCCCGCGCCCGTGCTAGCAGCTCTGCTTACGATTGCAGCACCACCGCTTGTACCATCCAGGCCGCGTCGACATTGGCGATCGTCGACGCACAACGACTAACCTGTCCACGAAACCGGGGCAAGCTCATGTTGCGGTCCGGCGACTGCACCGCCGCCTCGAGACCTACCGCCCGCCGCGCTCGGCCAACGCGCCTAAGCGCAACCTGCGCGTCTTCCGCTACGAAGACGATCAGCGCCTCGAACCGTCGCTGCGCCAAGCCTTGATCGAGCGCGTGGCTGCGGCGGACGATCTCGTGCTGGCGGTATCGAAGGCCGCGGCTGCGTCGCCGAATGTGCAGCTTGAAGTGGCCTCCGCCAAGCGCGTCCTGTACGTGCTCGTGGCCGATACGGTCGAGGAGGCGGGCATTCCCGGTGATCCGGTTTACGCCGACTGCCGCGATGCCGCGCTTCCTTGGCCGCGTTGGATCCTCGGCGGGCATCGCCGCTTCAACCGAAATACGCTGCCGCTCCTGGCCGAGCTACTGGGCGTGGAGCCCGACGAGCTGGCGCAGCGCGAGAAACGCCGCCGCCACCGGCGATGGGGCCTGGCGGCGCTGGTCGTGCTGCTGGCGATCACCGCGTCCGTCGCGCTCCTCTTGCGCACGCCGTCCGAGGCCTGGATGCCGACCGATGCGGCGGTCATCGAGCGGCAGCTCGACGAAGCCGTGGTCACGACGGACGGTCAGTCCATCCGCGCCAGCACGTTCTGGTTCGAGTACTACGACGACGCGCGCGCCGACCGGTCGGTGATCATGGAGCTCGATTCGTCCGGCCGGCAAACGGGCGTAGCCGGATTGGAGTGGAACACCGATTTCGAGACGGTGAGAATCAAGCCAACGCTGAGCGAGAAGTTCGGAGGCCTCGGCACGCTAGCGGATGACGTCGAGGGCAAGAACTGGCCAGGCTCGCTCGAAAACGCGCGCGATCCGGTGCCGATTCGCGAGGCCTCGAAGCGGCGGCCGTGCGGTAGCCTTGGAGGCAGGGCGCCGTGCCCAGGCCCGAAACCGCAGATCGCGGCGAATGACACTGTGAACGCTTGCTTCGTCCTCTCCAAGGATCGCAAAGCCTGCTTCATTCACCAGTTCGATGAGAACTACAACTCGTTGACGCTTCCCGTGCTCGTCGACCGGAACAAAACCACGCCGGGCGAACGTATCGGCCGCCAGCTCGGGCAGCCGCTGACGCTCTCCCTCGCCGGATCGACGATGTACGTTGCCACGGAGGTCAACGCCGAAGAATTGATCCCGGCGGAGGTGCTTCGTTCGACCGACGGCCTGCGCTGGACGCCCATCCCCCTCAAACGCGAATGGACAGGCCAACTCGCCGGCGTCGCCGCATCCGCGGGCACGCCGCCGCTCATCGCCGTCTCGGTCTTCGACCGCACGCGTGCGCACATTCACCTCAGCGCGGACGAGGGAAAGACCTGGCGCGAGCTCACCCAGGACGTGCCGGTCACCGCTGTAGCCGATCTCGCCGGGATCACCCGGGACGGCACCGTGGCCGCACTCTTTGCCGCAGACCATCGCGATCCTCGTCTCGAAAAAGCACGTCGCGGCGAGCTGCGCGTCTTTCGTTCGCTCACCTGGCGCGAGCGCATGCGCCGCATTCAGCTGGACTGACGGCGGACTGACAGTCCGCCGCTCCACGCCCAGCCGTCGTTCAACTTTGAATTTGTGTGGGACGCTGGCCGACGTTGCTGTGTTCGCGGATCGGTTGGACGAAGTCAGCCGCCGGTCATCCGCGAAATTTCGCGTTCGTGCCAGACCAATCTCCTGTAGCCGATCGGTCGGCCGGAAATGACGACCGACCGGCGGCAATAGGTTGACTGCTGCACTGAACGCATTGAACGGGAGGCTATCTATGCCCTTTCCATCGGTGGACATCATCGTCAGGCGGATCGATCTCCGCGAACTGCCGAATCTTTTCTCGCGCATCATCGACCTCAAACCCGATCCGCGCGGCGGCGGCTACTTTGCCCTGGCCTCGGTCGATGGCTCCGTGTTCGGAGCGTCGCCTGGCTACGTCCTGCTGTTCGACGATGCGCACAACCTTCGCCAGGCGTGGGCGTTCAGCCTTCAGCACGAAAGCGAGCCGGGGCACACGATCGTGCACGCGGCGGCGATGGACGTCGGGCCGGCCGGCATCTTCATCGCCGGCACGATCATCGTTCAGCGAGGCCCGCTGCCGAACTACGTTTTCGTGGCCAAGTTCTCCCTCGATGGCAGGCGCGAAGGCGTCCGGGTGTACGTGCCGAACCTGGTCGATGGCTGCCGCTACCCCTACGCGTTCCACAGCACGGGGCGCGGCATCGGGCGCCTCCCCGCGCCGGACGACGACAAGTTGATGGTGCTGTTCCAGACGACGGTGCTGTCGAACGGATTCACGGATCCGCCGGCCGATGATTCTGCCGGCGCGGGCGTGTTCCTCATCGGCGATGATCTCTCGGAGAAGAGTCTCGTCACCCGCCTCTTCTGCCGCGGCCATTTCGTGGCCACGCGTCTGCGGGTGCTGCCGAAGCACGGTCCGACCATCGTCGGCAAGACCCGCCGCCTTCCCGGCGCGGAGCGGTGGCAGCCGGCGTGGATGCGCGTCGATCCCGACGGCAATCCGGTCGAGCAGCTCGCCTACGACCTCGGCACCGACGCGGTGCTGAACGATGTCGCCGCACACGGCGACGACATGCTGGCCGTCGGCGAATTCGAGCCGCCTCATCCCAGCCCTCACAGCGCGCTGGCGATGCGCATGGCCGCGGACGGCAGCAGCACCCGCTGGATCGCCGAGTACGCGAAGCACCCGCAGCTGGAGCATTTGACTCTCGGCCTGACCACTCTTGCCGCGTTCGACGATCAGTTCATCGCCGGTGGATGGCAGAATCCCGGCGGCAATTCCGGTCCGTGGCTGGTGCGTCTCGATCCGTCGGCGCCGCCGCCGGTCTGGCACAAGTGGTACCAGCCTCTCGCCTCATCGGCGCTGAATAACACCTGCAGCGCGCTCCTTTTCAACCAGCCCAACCGGGTCATCGGCGGCGGCAGCACGTCCCGGAACACCGTGCACGAGCAGAAACCGGTCATCGACCGCGAACCGCTGCTCTTCGTCTCGGAAACCGAACCTGGGATCGAACTGCCGGTTTGCAGCACGGTCCTTCCGATCGATGTTCAGATTCCAGATGCGCGGCCGCGCCCCGGCACGCCGTGGCTCGATCGGATGCGGATCTTCCCGCGGGAGTGGATCCAGACCAGCGAGATGGTGGAGCCGGAGGTCCGGACGATCTGCCCCGATCCGACACCGCCGTGACCTTGCGAATCGCGCAGTAGAGGAAATGATCCGCGCTACCGGGATCGTCAGTGCCCGGCGCTTCTCCGCCGCTTGGTCGCCGGCATCCTCTCGGGCACCGCAGCTGCCGCTGCGGCGTAGGCGTTGACGAGGCCATAGCCGAACAGGGGATCACGGCCGGTTTCGCCGAGGTCGGCCGCGGTCGAGGCCAGGAGCGCCAGGACTTCATCCGCGCTGAGGTCGGGACGCAACGCGCGCACGAGCGCGGCCACCGCCGCGACGTGCGGCGCGGCCATGGACGCGCCGTCGGCAGCGTCGTAATCCGAAACGTAGGAGTCGACGAGCACGCTCTCGCCGCGCTCGCGGATGATCTGGCCGGTCTGCCTGGATACGCTGACGGCGACCGGCCATTGCGGGTTGCCGGACCCCAGCGATCCGCGCATCGGCATGTCATCGAGCGCGGAGTTGATCACGACGAGAGCGGCGGCCTGCGCGGCGGCGGCATTCGTCGCCTTCGCGGCAATCGGTGTTCCCGCGCGTTCCACGAGGGCGATGTTCTGCGCGGTGGCGGGCGGGAAATCGATCGAGTTGCCGGATGCGCAATCGACGGGAGTGCCGGCCACCACTCCGGGTTTCGAGTAGGTGAAGGGATGAGCCGGCAACGACGTCCCGTCGTCGAGGGTGATGCTGCCGATCTGGCCTCGGCCCGAGATCATCGTCGAGACGAGGTCGACGCCGGGGGCAACGAAATCGACTTCGGTGCCGGTGTTCGAAAACGAGGCGACGCGGTGCAGGCGATCCATCGCTCCCACGCCCACGACTGATGGATAGGCGGCGGGATAGCGAACCCACGACGCGTCGTTGCCGACCGCCGCGATGACGAGCACGTTCGCGCGACGCGCGCGGGCGTACGCCTCTTCCTCGAGTTTCGAGGGCGTCTCGCCGCCGAAAGAACAGCTCACGACGTCGAGCTTCTGTGCGATGGCCCACTCCACGGCACGGATCACGTTCGAAGTGAGGGCGCCGCCGTTCTTCGGGAAGATCTTCAGCACATAGAGCGAGACGCCCGGAGCCGCGCCGATCAGTCCGAAGCCGTTGTCCGACGCGGCGATGATGCCGGCCATGCGCGTGCCGTGGCCGAAGGCGCCCCCTTCGGCCTCCTCCTCGGGAAAGGAGTCGTTGTGCACGAAGTCGTAGCCGCCGCGATAGGCCGCCTGCAGATCGGGATGCCCGAGATCCATGCCTGTGTCGATGATTCCGACGCGCACGCCCTCACCGCGCGTGAGGAACCAGACCGATGGCACATGGACGCTGGTCAGTCCCCAGGGAGTGATCTGCGCGACGTCGAGGTGCGGTGAAGGCGTCCCGAAGACGAAACGCTCGGCATCCGGCTCCACGTACCGAACCCCGCTCGTGGACGCGAGCACCTTCGCTTCCTCATCCGAGAGCTCGACGGAGTAACCATCGACGCCGGCGAAGCGGACGTAGCTCCTGTCCCGAGCCTTTCCTCGCGGAAAGGTCTCTCCGTTGCGACGAGATACTTCCTGCGCGCCGGTTGCGCATGCACCGAGACGGCGATGGAAAGGAGAACGGCGGAAACGACGATGAGTTTCTTCATTGCACCCGTTGGACAGGTGCGGCGCGGGAAATCCTTCGGAGCCGGGGCGATCAGGCGGCCGCGAAAGAGTTCTCGGCGAACGATTTCAGGATCGATTTGCCGAGATCATCGATTGGTGAACTGCCGTTGTTGATCGGGAGACTGCCCGACAGATCGCCGTTGCACAGAAGGACGATCCCAATCTGGGCCCCGGCGAGGAATCCGATCCATGAGTGAAAGCCTTCCGTACCCCCGTCCTTGTAGATGAGCGTGTATTTCGTCCCGATCGGGACCGGCGGCGGAATCGTGACGTCGCCGATGAGCCAGCCGAGTCCGGTTTTCTTTTTCGGTCCCGAGAACTGGACGCTCTGCGTTGTCTGCAGCAGGCCGTTGTAAGGGCTGTTGGTCATGCCCATGTTGAATTGCAGCCAATACAGCATGTCGCTCAACGTCGAATAGATGCCGCCCGCGCCCACGAGCGCGGGCCAGGTCGGGAGGGCATAGTGGTTCTCGACGTCGCCGTTGTATCTGTAGCCCTGCGCGAGATTGGGGATCGACGGGTGATCGTGATGGGTGACGAGAGTGTTCGGCATCTGCAGGTCCGCGGCGCTGATCAGATTCGACAATGCGTCCCGGTAATGATCGAAGCTGTTGACGCTCTTCACGACGTCGGCCAGGATCCCGAAGTTCGTGTTGACATATTTGTACTCCGTGCCCGGCTGGACCGTCAGGCTGCCGAGACCGTTCAAATAGTCGTACATCATCTGAACGCTGTATTGGCCATGTCCCGACGTATTGGTGGGACTCTTGTCCGGGATGCCGCTCGTGTAATCGGCGAGGTCGAGGATGGTGATGGGATAGGTGTTGCCGTCGGCGTCCGTGTACACCGGGAAGGTCACGTCGGAAGTCGAAAAGAAGCTCTGCGCATCCGCGGACAACGCCACCAGCCCCTGGTGAGCCGCCTGGGCGAGCATCGTGGTCGTGAAGGTCTTCGTCACCGAGCCGATCTCGAAGACGGTGTCTTCACCGATCGCCGTCTGCTGTTCCACATTGGCATAGCCGCAGTAGCAAGTGGTGATGTTCGGGTTCCCGGCTGAATCGGCGCCGTTGATCACGCCAATCGCGATCCCATTCGCAACCTCGCCATCGGGCAGGTGTTTGTAGAAGTGTTTGACCGCGTCCTGAACGATCGAGTTGCTCGGCGAGCACGTGCACGGAGGCTCTTGCGGGTTGCTTCTCGACATGATCGATCTCCTTGCAAAGAGGGACTGACGCGCCTGGCGCTTTTTCCCTTTGGCGGAGAGACGAAAACGACGATCTCGTCGTCGCGCTCAAACGATCAGGCGTCGCAATGCGTATGCGACCTCTTTGCCCCGCACATCGCTATGGCCCGTGATGAAGCTGCTGGCCTCGAGGTTGAAGAACTTGCGGGGTTGGAAGGTGTACGCACTATCGACGGCGAGCAATTGCCCGGCGATGGCCTCGCCCTGATCCATCTTCTGAGCGCCGTTCCGGCCGATGCCGCCGAACGGATCGTTCGCGTCGCCGAGGGCGGCCGCTTTGTCGCCTTTGAGCCGCGAGGCCAGGGGATAGGCGACACCGACTGCTTTGTCGTTCTTCGTGTGGGTGATGAGGATTGGGCCGTCGACCCGGTTCTTCTCGACGACGACGCGGAAGAATCCCTTTTCGGTCCGCGAGAATCCATTGTGAGAAAACGCCGCCTGGAGCAGGGTCAGGCTCTTGATTCTGTTCGTCGTGGAATTGGCGGCGGCGGCGGCGACCACGCGTCCGCCGAAACTGTGGCCGACGAGATGGATCCGCTGCACGTGCGCCGGAAGCCCGTCCAGGAGCTTGGCCACACCATTTTTCCCGACCTCTCCGGCCCGGGCCTTCATCTCGTAATACGTGGTGAAGTTCAGCACATTCAGCGCGGCCGCCTTGAAGCCGGACAGCAGGTCCGAAAATTTGGCGGCACCGCCGGTGCCGGCGTCGATCCCTCCCACGCCGAGCGGCAGCGATGCGCTGCCGGCCGTGTTCGCAATCTCCGGATCGAGATCGTCCTCATCGACTTTCAGGCTCGTCATCAGCTCATCGCCGTCATCCCGGAAGAACGCCTTGGACGAGTCATCCTTCTCGGCGTGCGCGGGATCGAGCAGTGAGCGGACCTTCTCGACGAAGGCCTGGCGCGCGGACCCCTTCTTTTCGAGATCCGGCAGGAGAGTTTTCAGCTCATCGAGAGTCTGCCGCTGCTCCGGCTCGGTGAAGAAGTCCTTCATCCGGTCGAGCTTCTCGACGACGGCCTGGTCCGATTGCGTGTCGTGCGCCTGCAGGGCGGCGGCACCCTGGGCGTTCCCGGAGACGCCCGAAGCGGCCACCAGTTCGTCGAATTGCTTCGACGGCCAGATCACGCCGGCCACGGCGAAGGTGCGGCTCGGGAAATCTCCCGGTTTTCCGACGCCCACGAAGTTCGTGAACAGCTCGGTGTAAAGAGCGCGCGCGGCGGCGGCGTTGTTGTTCCAGCCGTGGGAGACCACGAACAGGTCCGTCACACCGGCGGGGACGGCGAAGGCATTTTGGAGCTTGCCCGTTTTGTCGAAGTTCGCTTCTACGTAAGGCAAACCGGCGATGTCGTTCATGATCTCTCCTCAGACGGATTGAATCGCTCTCATTACATCGACGAGACCGGCCCCCTGGAAATAACGATCGCGCCGCAGGTCCGTGGCCGTGGCCATGAAAATCTCCTTGATGCGCTCCGGCTTGCCGAGGAATTCACGCCTCACCGAAAGGAACGCCGCAATGACGCCGCTGACGTGGGGCGCGGCCATGCTCGTACCGCTCGTTTCCACGTAGTCGCAATCCCTTCCCTCGGCGCCCTCTTTTTTCAGCATCCCCGCCGCGCAGGAAATGATCTTTTCTCCCGGCGCGATGAGGTCCGGCTTCATCCGGCCATCGCCGGTGGGGCCTTTCGACGAGAAATACGAGACGCCATAGACATGAGGCATATCGCGATGGGTGGCGCCGACGGTGATGGCCAGGTCCGCATTGCCGGGATCATTGATCGTCAGGGCCATCCCCGCCGCGGTCGCGCCGATCGTGGACTTCAACGTCCCATAGCCGGTATTGCCGGCAGCGACGACCACGACCACGCCGCTTTTCACGAGCCGGTCGACCTCGGTGCAGAGGGGGCTTTGGCCACAGGCGAACCACTCCGGCTCGAAGTCGTACCCGACACTCATGTTGAGGCCGTGGATGATGAGCCGGCGGCCATAGCCGTTGATCTCCTGGATATGATCGATGGCGGCGATCAGATTGCTGACGGAGCCCTTGCCGTCCTCATCGAGGACGCGCAGGCTCACCAGCTTGCAGCGCGGCGCCATTCCGCCGATCCGGTCCAGCCGGGTCTCCACGTACTCGACGTCCTTGGATTTGGACTTCAGGTAGCGCGAGACCGCCAGCGGCCGCTGTTCCATGGGCGTGTCGCGCTCGACCCGCCATTCGCCGGCGATGATTCCGGCGACGTGCGTGCCGTGACCGTTCTCGTCGTTGAAGGGATCATTGCCATCGACCGTGAAATCGCGATGCAGCGTCGCTTCCGGGTGGATGTTCGCGTGCAGGCCGAAATGGCGGTGGCCCTTATCGATGCCGGAGTCCATCACGGCCCAGGTGATCCCTTCACCGGCGGCGGAGAAGGACTTCTGTACGGCATCGGCTTTGACCGTGGCCACGGATTTGTTGATGAACGCCGAGACCTCGAAGTCCGGCCAGACGTGAAAGATGGCCCTCAACCTCATCTCGTCGATGGCTGCCTTCACGGTGGGATCGGTCTGGCTCGCCCTGCGTTTCTCGGCCTCGTCCCTGGCATGAGCGAGATCGAGATCGACGAGCGCCTGAATGACCCGGCCTTCCAGCCGCGCGAAAACGTACTGGCTGTTCACATTTTCTTTTTGCCGGTGCACTCGCTGGCCCGCATCGCGCACCTTGGCCACGCTTTTCGCTTCTTCGATGTGATTGAGCACCCACTCCCGAGCTTCCGAGCGGCCTCCGGGATATTCGAGATTCAGGTCGATCATCACTTCGAACCGCTTGGGGTGGATGCGCGCGATGGGCCGGTCCGCGGGATTCCTTCTCTCATTCAGAACCAGTAAACGCCGGATGACCGCGGCATGCAGATCCGAAAAACTGAGCGGGCGCTCCTGGTTCGGCTCCGGCGGGGCGATGGATTGCGTCGCAATGGCCGCTTGCAGCGCCTCATCCTCGCGGGCGGCCCGCCCCGCCTTTTCGGACGCCTCCTTCAGCATCTCCAGGACTTCCTCGTACGCTCCCTGGAGGCCGCCGTCGAACTCTTCGTTATATTCGACCGCTGAATTGAACGTTTCGATCTTGTCGGGAAACGCGTCTTTCACCCATTGAATGGCCCGGAGATCCTTTTCAATATCCTTGAGAAGAGGGATGGCGATCACAGTGCGGTCGAGCACGATGGGATCGAACTGCTTCACGCTCCGCTGTCTTTCCGGCGGAAGGCTCGATGACATCTGGACCCCCTTTTCAACTTTGTGGATGGATTGACATCAAGATTATACGCACCGCCAACCGGGCCTGAACCGGCTTGCGCTCTCACCTCTCAGAAAGAGAGGGACATCGCCACCCGTTTCCCGGACCACCCCGGCCTGTATCATTAGTTATCGACGAAATCACGGAGGTTCTCCGGGCCTGGGAGCAGGGGGATGACGGGGCGCTCGAGCGGCTCCTGCCTTTCGTTTACGCGGAGCTGCGGGCGATCGCGGGGAGGCATCTGGGGGCGGAGCGGCCGGGGCATACGCTGCAGCCGACGGCTCTGGTGAACGAGGCGTATCTGCGGCTGCGGGGGCTGGGCGGGGTGCCGTGGCACGATCGGACGCATTTCTTCGCTATAGCGTCCAGGATCATGCGAAGGCTGCTGGTGGATCACGCGCGCGGGAAGATGGCGCAGAAACGCGGTGCGGACGCGCCGAAGGTCGTGGTCACGGAGTGGGATCACGAAGGAATCCGGCCGCCTTTGGACGCGGAGGAGCTGATCGATCTCGATCGCGCTCTCGATGAGCTGGCCGCGGGGGCACCACGTCTGGCCCGGCTGGTGGAGCTGCGCTTTTTCAGCGGTCTTGGTATCGACGAGGCTTCTTCGCTCCTCGGCTGTTCGCCCCGTACGGCAAAGCGCGACTGGGCTTTTGCGCGTGCGTGGCTGCTCAACCGCCTGAGCAGTGGACCCGTGCCTGAGCCAAAACAATGACGGAGCCAAGACCATGAACGAACCGACTGTGCCGCATTCGTCCGGGCTAGCCTCGCATCTGCAGCGGCTGCACGAGCTTTTCGATCGCCTGGTCGAGCTGCCGGCCGGGGAGCGGGATGCCGAGGTGGCGCGCATCGCGGCGGAGTCGCCGGAGCTGGCGCGGGATCTTCGCGCGCTGCTGGAGCATGCGGCGCGGAGCGTGACCCCGCTCGACAGTTCCGTGGTGTGCCTGGAGGGAGACGGCGAGCTGCCGCCGCCGCGGATCTCGGGTTTTCACATCGATCGTTGCATCGGCCGCGGCGGCAGTGCGACGGTTTATCTGGCCGATCAGGAGCACGCCGAGTTCACGCGCACGGTGGCGCTCAAGGTGGTGGACCGCCCGTTCGACGCGGGCTCGCTGCGGAGCGTGCGCGAGGAGCAGCGCATCCTGGCGCGCCTGGAGCATCCCGGCATCTCCCGGCTATACGACGCGGGAATGACGGCCACGGGGCAGCACTGGATGGCCATGGAGTACGTGGAGGGCGTTTCGATCCTCGAGCACTGCAATGCGCGGGGGTTGTCGGAGCGCGAGCGGATCGAGTTGTTCCTGCCGGTGCTGGATGCGGTGGCGTATGCCCACGAGCAGGGGATCGTGCATCGCGACCTCAAGCCGGGGAACATTTTCGTCACCGCGAGCGGAGAGCCCAGACTGCTGGACTTCGGCATCGCCAAGTTGTCGGATCCGACGGATCAGGACGAGACGCTCACGCAGCGGCGTGCTCTGACTCCGGCCTACGCCAGTCCGGAGCAGGTGCGCGGCGACCGCACGACCACTGCCTCGGACATCTATTCTCTCGGCGTCGTGCTGTACGAGCTGCTGGCGGGTGTGCTGCCCCGTCTCGGCGAGCATGATGAAACACAGCCGCTGCCGGCGTCCGTTGCGGTCGAGCAGCGCGCACTGCGCGGCGACCTCGACGCGATTCTGGGCAAGGCGCTGCGCCTGCGGCCGGAAGAACGCTACGCCTCCGCGACCTTGATGGCCGAGGATCTTCGCAACGCGCTCGCCGGCGCGCCGGTGATGGCGCGGCGCGGCGAGCGGGCGTACCGCGTCCGGAAGTTCCTGCGCCGCCACCGCGTGGCGGCCGCGGTGGTGATGACGTTGCTGCTCGTGGCCGCGGGCTGGCAGATCGCCGGCCGGTGGCGCGCGCGGCCGGGGGACGAGGTGGCGATTTTCTACGACGCGCGGCCGGTCGATTCCGAGACGCGCCGCTGGCTGCGCGATGGCGCCGGGCGGCTGGCGCGGTTCGACGGCGTCGGCGCTCGCGACAGCTTCCGCCGGGCGACCGCATCTTCGAAGGGCCATCTACCGGGCGAGGCGCTGGCGTGGGACGGCGTGGCCCGCGCCGAGAGCTCGCTGGGAGAGACCGGCCGCGCCGCCGAGGCGGCACGCCGTGCCGGCGCGCTCATCGCCGGTCATGCCGATACTCTTCCGGAGCACGAAGCGGAGCGGCTGCGCGCACGCGCCCTGGCCGCGGACCGCAACTGGAACGCTGCCATCCCCGCGCTCGAAGGATTGTTCGCCGCGCAGCCGGAGCGGGTGGACATCGGTCTCGATCTGGTCGGCGCGCTGCTGGCCTGCGGCCGCACCGAGGCGGCGGACACGGCCCTCGGGCGGTTGCGTCAACTCGCGCCGCAACAGGTGGGGAACGGCGACCCGCGCATCGATTTGATAGATGCCGAAGTCGCATTGCAAATATCGGAATTTCAGCGCGCCGCTGCCGCGGCATCGCGCGTACGCGATCGCGCGGCGAACCTGCAGGCCGTCGTGCTGGGGCAGCGCGCTGCCCGAGTCCACGCCGAAGCGCTCGTCCGACTCGACCGGCGCGACGAAGCGCGCAGCGAGCTCACATCGATCATCAATCGAAACATCTCCCTTCGCCTCACGCGCGAAACCGCCGCCGCGCGGCTCCCCCTCGGCCTGATTCTGTCGGCAAAGGGCAGCACTGATGAGACGCGCCGCACGCTCGAGGAGGCGCTCGCCGGATTCATCCAGGCGGGAGACCGGCGCGGCGAGATCCTGGCGCGAGTGCAGCTGGCCGTAGCGACCGGCAGGGGGGAGGGCAAGCTCGCCGAGTCGGTCCGCGCGGCCGACGCGGCGCTCGCCGATGCCCGGGCCGTCGGCGACCGATGGGCCGAGGGCTATGTCCTTTCCCAGCGTCTCATCCTGTACAACTGGGCGCATGACGAGACCGCGGCGCGGGAGACCCTCGAGCCGACACTGGCGGCGTTGCGCGAGTCTGCCAACCGCCGTGTTCTGATGGGCACGCTCACCAACGCCTGCACCCTGGCCATCGAAACCCTCGATCTGGAAAAAGCCGAGGCGTACATCGTCGAGGCCGAGGGGCTGGCGCGCCGGGTCGGAAGTCAGCTGGCGAGCGCCCTGGTCGATGGTGCGCGCGGTTCCCTCGAGCGAACGCGGGGAGACGGCGATCTCGCGCGCAAGAGCTACACCGCCGCGATCGAAAAGGGCCGCCGTGCCGGCGTACCGAGGGTCATCGCCGAATACTCTTCCCGACTGGCCTGGCTGGAGCTCGAGGCCGACCGGCCCGACGCGGCGGCGGAATCCGCGCAGGCAGCGATCGCCCAGTTCGAGGCCATTGGCGACAAGCGCAATGCTTTGTATGCCGAGGGCGTGCTGGCGTGGGCTGACGCGCGGCGCGGCGACGCTGCCGGGGCGCGGCGGCGTCTGGTGAAGCTGCGCAAGGCCGCGGCGGAGGACCGGTCGCCACTGGCGAACTTCACCCTCCTCGGCACCGAAGCTCGCGTGGCCGCCGCCGGCGGCGACTGGCGCCGTGCGGTCGAGCTTCGCCGTCAGACGGTGCGCATGGCCACGGAGTGGAAGGAAGAAGGTCTGGCGATCACGGAGCAGACGCATCTCGCCGAAGCGCTTCATGAAGCCGGCGACCGTCGCGCTCTGGAGAAGCTGGTCGCGGAGATGCTTCCCGCAGTCGAGCGCCACGGACTGCGCGGCGTCGCCAGCGCGCTGCGGGCGATGCTCGCGGAACCCGCGGGCAAGAGCGCGTCTCGCGGACCTACACCGGGTAAATCTGTTCGGTCAGCGGGGACGACAACAGGGTCTTGATCCGTGCCTCGTGCGGCTGGAGCGATTTCGGCCGGTAGGCGGGCAGATCGCGCCAGCGCTCGAGCAGGGAGCGATGGAAATACTCCGTCTTGTGCGGAGTGGCGCCGATGGGCCGGTGCAGGGCCGGCTGGAGGTTGTACACGCCTTTTCGCGAGTCGTGTTCCGGCATCTGCTTGTGGTTCTCGTGCGTGTCGAGGGCCTTCATGACGACGTCGTCGAACTCCAGTCCGGCCGTTTTCGCCGACTCGATCATCCAGTGCAGGGCGAGATCCGACAGGCCGGTCTCCGGGTAACCGCCGCCTACGTCGCTGTGCACTCCCGCGAACCACGCCTGCTGGACCGTCTGTCCCGGCGCGGGCGCGGTGTCCCACAACGTCGGTTCGAACGGCTTGCGGAGCTCGTCCACGGCCAGGGCATGAAACGCGAAATGGATCGACGAACTGAGCGAGGTATCGAGGAACTCGAAGTCCTTCTTGTTCTTGCTGCCGAACACGCGCAGCGGAATGCCCAGGGCGCCGACCGTGTCCCACACGCCGACACAGCGGATGGGTGTGTCCGGCTCGATGGCCGTCGTCTTACGGAACTCCACCGCCTCCGGATCGCTGGCCTTGCGCGCCGTCCGGTACACGAACTTTGCCCGCGGATACTCTCTCACCCGATCGCGGCGAAGGATGCCGCAGCGGCGGATCATCCCGGCAATGCTCCGTGCGGTGTAAGCGCCGCGGCTGAAGCCGAAGATGTAAATGGCGTCTCCGGGGTCGTAGTTGGCGATCAGGAAGCGGTAGACGTCGTGAATGTTCCCCTCCAGCCCCTTGCCGAACGCGCCGCCGCCGATGCGATCCATCAGGTTCCCGGTGCCGACGCCCTGATCGTAATAGACGATCTGAGGCGAGCCGTCGCGCGCATGCTTCTTCACACGGCAGGCGATCTTGAGCACGTTGGTCACACACGGCTCTTCATCGACCTCGGCCTGATCGGCGCTGTTCCACGTTCCGTCGCAACAGAGGACTATGGCTGCCATGAGGAGGCTCCTTTATTGGTTAGGAGGACATGATGTAGGGATTTCCCGCATTCATGAATATACGCCTCGGCTCGATGTCGCGGCGAGATCGCGTCGAGATCGCGTCGAGTCAGGGATGAGCCTGCCGCATCCAAAAATGTCTCTACTCCCACGGCGATCGCGAACCTACGTTGGGCCGTAAGGGGGTATTTATGTGTAGAACGATCGTCGCAGTGTGTTTGTTGTTGGTGGTGGCTTTGCCGGTTCTCGCTGAGCAACGCGAGCTTTCCCTCGGCACGGTTTATGACAGCCTGGGCGCGCTCAGCTGTGGTGAACGGAGAACGGTCTACGCCGGCTATTCGCGCGAACAGCAGCTGGCGCTCTGGACGCTGCACCTGCAGACGTTCCTCGCGGACCATCCGAATCTGACCAGCGCGCAGCGCGCGCTCGTGCGCGAAGGGCTGGACATGATCGCCACGGGAGCACTGGATCGCGCCGGCGATCCGAAGGCGCGGAGCCTCATGCTGGCCTTCAAGGAGCGCGCTCAGCGGCAGTTCGACAAGGAGACGTTCCAGGCCGCATTCGTCAAACTCGGCGGCCGGCGGGATGCCGCAGCCGGTGTGCAGCGGGCGGAACGCGTGGGAGCGGGAGCACGGCTACCCGACTGCAACTGCGATGGTGAGGAGGATTGTGCCGTTGGCGACGACTGCAACCTTACGGCCCCCTGTTTCGAGGTCATCAACTGCGGTCCGATGGGGATGGACTGGTGCTTCGGGAGGTGCCAGTAGTCTTCGCGTTCGGTGAGCTGACCGGAGGCCGCGCGCTCGCGCGGCCTCCTCGGAACGGGTGATGGTCAGGAGGGGCGGCCCGAACGCTTCCGGGCCACGCTCTTCCAGCGGTAGCGTTTCAGATCCATCCGTCCCTTCGCATCGAACTCGACGCCTTCGGCCTCGAGCAGCATTCGTTGCAGCTCGTGGGAGTCGCCGCCAGTCCGGGCGCTGATCTCGCCTTTGGCGTTGACCACGCGGTGCCAGGGAACGTTGCTCCTGGCGGGGAGGTTGTGGAGGGCGTAGCCGACCTGGCGGGCGTGGTCTTCGAGGCCGGCCAGTTCGGCGATCTGGCCGTAGGTGGCGACGCGGCCGCGTGGAACTTTACGGACAACAGTCCAGATGAGCTCGTAGCGTTTCACGTGCAGGGATTGTAAGATGCACAGGTTTCAGTGCACCGCTCCCGACCGGAAAGTCACGCCCGGAAAGTCACGCATAGAGGTCATCGATGCCAAGAGCCATTGCTACCGGACAAATCGCCTTCGGACTGGTCTCCATCCCGGTGAAGCTGTTCTCCGCCGCGGAGTCGTCGGAGAAGGTGTCGTTCAACATGCTGCACGGGGAGTGCGGCAGCCGCATCCAGCAGAAGCTGTTCTGCCCGAAGGATGAGCGGACCATCGAGCGCACCGAAGTCGTCAAGGGCTACGAGTTCACGAAGGGGCAGTACGTGCTCTTCAACGACGAGGAGCTGAAGGCGCTGGAGGAGAAGTCGACGCAGCAGATCGACATCACGGAGTTCGTGAAGTCGGACCTGATCGATCCGATTTACTTCGACAAGCCGTATTACCTCGGGCCGGACAAGGGCGGCTCGCGCGCGTATACGCTGTTGGCGCGGGCGCTCGAGGAGACCGGGCGCTGGGCGGTGGCGAAGTACGCCGCGCGCGGCAAGGGCTATCTGGTGGTGATCCGTCCGCTGGGCAGGGGCCTGGTGATGCAGCAGCTCTACTATCCGAATGAGATCCGCTCGATCGACGAGATCGATATCGGCGACGCCGACATCAAGGACAACGAGCTGAAGATGGCGATCCAGCTGGCCGAGATGAGCGCCAGCGACGAGTTCCATCCCGAGAACTACCGCGACGAGGTGCGGGAGCGCATCCGCGGCCTCATCGAGAGGAAGATCGAGGGGCAGGAGATCACGGAGATGGCCGAGGAGCCGCAGGCGCAGGTCATCGACCTCATGGAAGCGCTGCGGAGATCACTCGGCGGCGGGTCGTCGAAGCCGTCGGGCAAACCGGCCGCGAAGGCTGCGCCGGCGAAGCTGCGCGAGGTCAAGGCCGCGCCGGCGAAGGCCAAGGAAGAGCGCAAGGCGCCGCAGCGCTCGGCGCGCACCGTCTCGGCGAAGACGGTCAGCGTGAAGACGGCCAAACGCGGGCGCTGAGCCACTACAATTCCCCGGCATGTCGTACTCCGTCCGCGAAGTGTCGGCGCTGCTGGGACTGCGGCCGTCGCAGATTCGCACGTACGCGGAGAAGGGCTTCCTGGCGCCCGCGCGCGGCCCGGCGGGCGAGCTGCAGTTCGGCTTCCACGACCTGGTCCTGTTGCGCACGGCCAGCGAGCTGTCGGCGGCGAAGATCCCGCAGCGCAAGGTGCTGCGCGCGCTGGAACGGCTGCGCGAGCAGCTGCCGTCCGGACGCTCGCTGACGGGGGTGCGCATCACGGCCGACGGCGAGAACGTGATTGTGCGCGACGGCGGTGCGGTTTGGAATCCGGAGTCGGGACAGTCGCTGTTTGATTTCTCGGTGGCCGAATTGGAGGCAGGCACCGTACCCTTGACGGGGCCGCTTGCGCATCGCGCGGCAGCCGAAGAGGAAGAGGACTCGGGGGCGGAGTACTGGTTCGAGCTGGCCTGCGAGCTGGAGATGTCGTCCGCCGAGTCGGCGATCGACGCCTACGAGCGCGCGCTGGAAGCCGATCCGCACCATGCTGACGCGCACGTGAATCTCGGCCGCCTCCTGCACGAGCAGGGTGCGACCGTTGCCGCCGAGCGGCACTACCGCGCCGCCGTGGAGTCCAACCCCGAGCACGACACGGCCGCCTTCAACCTCGGCGTGGCCCTCGAGGATCTCGGCCGCATCGACGCCGCCATGGGCGCCTACGCCAAAGCCATCGCCCTCGACCCCGACAACGCCGACGCGCACTACAACCTGGCCGGCATCTACGAGCAGCGCGGCGACAAACAGGCGGCGCTGCGGCATTTGAAGGTGTACCGGGCGCTGACCGCGGTGTGAGGGTGGACGTTGTGGACGTTGTGGACCAAGTGGACGACGTGGACGGTCCACAACGTCCACCAAGTCCACAACGTCCACCAAGTCCATCTACCGCAAGACCCGTCCCGGTAACGCCCCCGTCATCTTCCCATCGCGCAGGACCGGCTTGCCGTTGACCACCACGTGAGTAACTCCCTCGGAGAAGTGGTGCGGGTCTTCGTATGTGGAGCGGTCTTGCACTTTGCGCGGGTCGAAGACGGCGATGTCGGCTTTCATGCCGCTGCGCAGGATCCCGCGGTCGCGGAGGCCGGCGCGGGCGGCGGGGAGGGAGGTCATCTTGCGGACGGCTTCTTCGAGCGTGAGCAGTTTCTCCTCGCGGACGTATTTGGCGAGGACGCGCGAGAAGGTGGCGTAGGCGCGGGGGTGGGCGCCCTGTTCGCGCATTTCGCCGACGGCGCCGGAGTCGGATCCGAAGGCTACCCAAGGCTGCACGAGCGCGGTCTTCATGTCCTCTTCGCTGAGCGAGAAGAAGATGGCGATCGGCGATTTCTCGTTGGCTTCGAACAGTCGCAGCACGGCCTCGGCGGGGTCGGCGTTGGTCTCCCTGGCGATGGCGTCGAGGCGTTTGCTGGGGTTGCCGCGGATGACGATGGAGGCTGCGCCGCCGTTGCGCAGGCGCCCTGCCCGTAGTTCGCCGGCGATGCGGGTGCGCGTGGCCGGATCGCGCAGGCGCTTCACGAGCATGAGATAGCCGCCGTCGAGCGCCCATGCGGGCACGATCGAGGTGAGGTCGGTCGACGTGGCGGTGAACGGATAGATGTTCGCGGCGATGTCGACGCCGCTTTTCCGCGCCGCTTCGATCCTCTTGATGATGGCGGGCATCCGGCCCCAGTTCTGCTGGCCGCCGATCTTGAGGTGGAAGATGTTCACCGGCACGTTGGCCTCGCGGCCGATGCGGATGGCTTCGTCGATCGCGGAGTCGATGCGGTCCGCCTCGTTGCGCAGGTGCGTCCAGTACGAGCCGCCGATGCGCGCCATGGCGATGAGCTCCTCGGTGCGGGCGAAGCGGCCGGGCGGGTAGATCAAGGCGCTCGAAAGCCCGACCGCGCCTTCATCGACAGCCTGTTTCACGATGGCGTTCATGCGCTGCAGTTCCTCGGCGGTCGGAGCACGGTCGGCATGGCCGAGGACCATCTCACGGGGGTTCGCGGCCCCGACGTAGAACGCGAAATTGAGCGCGGAGCCGCGCTGCTCGACGACGCGCATGAACTCGCCGAGGGTGTGCCAGGTGACGCGCGGCCAGCCCTTCGGCTTCGTCCTCTCCATCTCCGCGAGCATGGCGTCGTTCTGCGGTCCGGGGGAATGACCCTCGCCGGTGACTTCCGTGGTCACGCCCTGCCGCACCTTGCCCTCGAGCTTCGGATCGATCAGCACGGCCGCCTGCGAATTGCCGATGAGATCGATGAAGCCTGGAGTGACGACCTTATCGCGGGCGTCGAGCGTCGTCGTGGCGGTGGCCTGGGAGAGATCGCCGATGGCCGCGACGCGATCACCGCGGACGCCGACGTCGGCACGGACACGCGGAGAACCGGTGCCGTCGATGACTTCGCCGTTACGGATGATGAGGTCGAAAGCGGCGGGTTTGGAAGGCTCGGAGCCGGTCACCCGAGGTGAGCAGCCGACCGCGACCATTGCCAGGAAGAAAAGGGCGGGTTTTGCCATTGGTCACCAAGGATGCGGCGGTCGTACCAGGGGCGGAGACCCCCGGGATTGATTTCAACCCCTGGCGCTGTTATGGTGTCGCGTTCCAAATCTACGCGTGTACTCACGCATTGGCTCAACCGTACTAAGGAGAACAGGATTTTGTCGACCACGAAGCAGGAGAAAACCTCCATCGTCAACCAGTATCGCGTCCATGACAGCGATACCGGGTCGCCAGAAGTGCAGATCGCACTTCTCTCGAACCGCATTACCTACCTCACCGAGCATTTCAAGACCCATGCGAAGGACCATCATTCGCGGCGCGGTCTGCTGAAGCTCGTCGGACGCCGCCGCCGGCTTCTTGACTACCTCAAGAAGACCGATGTGGAGCGGTACCGCACGATCATCGACAAGCTCGGTATCCGTAAGTAACGCGTGATCCCAAGAGGGGCGGACCCAAGGGTCCGCCCCTCTTACGTTTTTCCAGCCTTACTTTTTCCTTCCGGCCGGATCCCATCGTTCGGCCCATGCGACCAACAAACTGCGCGAGGTGATGAGTGGTCTCGCGCCACATCGAAGGAACTCAATGACATTCAAGAGAGAGTTAGAGATCGGCGGGAAGACCCTGTCGCTGGAGACAGGTGCGATCGCCAAGCAGGCCAACGGCGCCTGCGTCATCCGGTACGGCGACACGGTGGTCCTGGCCACTGCCTGCTACAAGGAAGGCAACGTCCTCGGCGACTTCATGCCGCTGACCGTCGACTACAAGGAGTACACCTACGCCGGCGGGAGAATCCCGGGCGGCTTCTTCAAGCGGGAAGGACGCCCCACCGAAAAGGAAGTCCTCACCTCGCGCCTCATCGACCGCCCGCTGCGCCCCTCGTTCCAGAAGGGCTACCGCCAGGAAACGCAGATCATCGCCCTGGTGCTTTCGGCGGACGGCGAGAACGATCCCGACATCCTGGCCATCAACGCCGCCTCCACGGCGCTCACGATCTCCGAGATCCCGTTCCACAACCCGATCTCCGCGGTGCGCGTCGGCTACATCGACGGGCAGATCGTCATCAACCCCACCAACGCCCAGCGCGACCTCTCCGACCTCGACCTCATCGTGGCCGGTACCGACTCGGCCATCGTCATGGTCGAAGCGGGTGCCCGTGAGGTCAACGAATCCGTCGTCCTCGACGCCTTCGATGCCGCACACGCCGAGATCAAGCGCCTGTGCGAGCTGCAGAAGCAGCTCCGCGGCGACGTCGGCAAAGAGAAGATCGAAGTCGTCTACGCCCCGAAGTTCACCGAAGAGCTGGTGCAGGAGCTGATGGCGCAGCACGGCCCGGCGCTCCGCGCGGCCATGGTCACCACCGGCAAGTTCCAGCGCTACGCCGCGATCAAGGCGGTGAAGACCGCCATCCAGGCCACCGTGGCGCCGGAAGACGTGGAGCGTCTCGCTGCCGTCAACGCTGCCTTCGGCGAGATGGAAGTGCAGATCTTCCGCAATCTCATGCTCAACGAGAACACGCGCGTCGACGGCCGCCGCTTCGACGAGATCCGCCCGATCACGATCGACCTCGGCGTCCTCCCGCGTACGCACGGCTCGGCGATCTTTACGCGCGGCGAGACGCAGGCGCTCGTCACCGTGACGCTCGGCACCCCGCAGGAAGCACAGAAGATCGAAGACTTCGAGGGCGACACCGTCCAGCGCTTCATGCTGCACTACAACTTCCCGCCGTTCTCAGTCGGTGAAGTGAAGTTCATGCGCGGTCCCGCGCGCCGCGAGATCGGCCATGGCAACCTGGCCCGCCGCGCGCTGGCGCCGCTCCTTCCGCCGGAAGAGGAATTCGCCTACACCATCCGCATCGTCTCCGACATCCTCGAGTCCAACGGCTCCTCGTCGATGGCCTCGGTGTGCGGCGGCTCGCTGGCCATGATGGCCGGCGGCGTTCCGCTGCGCGCTTCGGTGGCCGGCGTGGCCATGGGGCTGGTGTCTGGCGAGAACGGCAAGTTCGCCGTCCTCTCCGACATCGCCGGCATGGAAGACCACGAAGGCGACATGGACTTCAAGGTGGCCGGCACGCGCAACGGCATCACGGCGCTGCAGATGGACATCAAGGTCACCGGCCTCTCGCGTGAAGTGATGGCCCAGGCGCTGGCCCAGGCCAACGCCGGCCGCATGCACATCCTCGGCATCATGGAAGCGGCGATCTCGACGCCGGCCACCGAGCTCTCCGAGTTCGCACCGCGCCTCTACACGATCCACGTTCCGAAGGACCGCATCCGCGACGTCATCGGCTCGGGCGGCAAGACCATCCGCTGGATCGTCGAAGAGACCGGCACCAAGATCGACGTCGATGACGACGGCAAGGTCACAATCGCCTCGACCGACGCCAAGTCGGCCGCGCGCGCCATCGAGATCATCAAAGGCCTCACGGCCTCGCCGGATATCGGCGCGAATTACAAAGGCACCGTCAAGCGCATCGAGCCGTACGGAGCCTTCATCGAGATCCTTCCCGGCCAGGACGGCCTGCTGCACATCTCCGAGATGGCGCACACGCGCGTCGGCCAGGTCACGGACCTCTTCCAGATGGGAGACGAGGTCGAAGTGCAGGTCGTGGCCATCGAGCCCGATACCGGCAAGATCCGCCTCTCGCGCAAGCCGCTGCTCCCGCCTCCGACGGAGGAGGAACTGGCCGCGGCCCGCGCCCGTGAAGATCGCGGACCGCGTGGTCCGCGTGAAGGCGGCGGCGGTGGAGACCGCGGCGGCTTCCGCGGCGGCGACCGCGATCGCGGCCCGCGCCGTGACGGCGGCGGTGGCGGTGGTTTCCGCGGCGGTGACCGCGACCGCGGCCCGCGCCGTGACGGTGGCGGAGACCGCGGCCCACGCCGCGACGACCGTGGCCCGCGCCCCCCGCGCCCCGAGGGCGGAGATCGTCCTCCGCGCCGTGAAGGTGGCGGCAACGAAGGCGGCAGCAGCCAGGGCGGCGGCGAGTCGCAGGGGTAGCTTTCCACGCAGTGCGATGAACGAAAGGCCGGGCGAAATGCCCGGCTTTTTTCGTTGGGTGCGTGGCGCGAAGGGAGTCTTAGGGTCTTAGAGTCGTAGAGTCTTAGAGGGCGATGCCTACCCGGCCTCTAAGACTCTACGACTCTAGAACTCTAAGACTCCCCCGCGTTGGTTGCCGAACCGTGACGCCCGACGCGCCCGTGTGGGTGCAGCATTCGTGTCGTGCCGATCGAGGTGCGCATAAAACCGGTGGAGACGCTGCTGTTCCGCGGCGAGATGGTGGCCGTGGGGAAGTTCCGTTGCCCGTCGACGCATCCGCTGTTTCCCGACTCCGGGCCGTGCAGCCATCACACGATCGTCTTTCCGCGCACGATGACGCGGATCCGCCACGAGGACGGCACGACGTTTCTCGGCAACCCGGGATCGATCGGGCTCCTCAACATGGATCAGCGGTACACGCGCGGGCGGATCAGCGACGTCGACGCCTCCGACTGGTACACGGTGGCCGATGACGTGCTGCTGGAGATGCTGCGCGCCGTCGATCCGCGCGCCACTCCGGAGCGGCCGTTCCGCATCAGCGACGGCCCGAGCGACGCACGGAGCTTTGCCGAGCAGCGCATTCTCTTCACTGCGCTGGAACGCGGCGCCGCACTGGATGCGAACGGTGTCGAGGAGAGCGTGTTGCGGTTTCTCGCACGCGCCCTCGGCAGCGCGTATCGCATCCAGTCACGCTCACCCAGGCCGTTGCGTGCCTCGGAGATCGATGCCGTCGAGCATGCACGGCAGCTGATCCTCCGCGATCCGGCGCTCAACATTCCGTTGCGGGTCCTGGCCGACGCATGCGGCCTGTCGCCGTTTCAGCTCTGCCGGCTGTTCCGCATCCGCACCGGCGGCACGATCACCGCGCATCGTCACGCGCTCCGTCTTCGTCTGGCGCTGGAGCGCCTGCGCGACGCGCGCGGGGATCTGACCGGCATCGCCCTCGACCTCGGGTACTCCAGCCACAGTCACTTCACGTTCGCTTTCCGGCGGCACTTCGGCTACGCGCCGTCGGCGTTCCTTCGTGCAATCGCGTGATAGCGGCGGTAGGGGAGTGAGGGCATCGTGAGCGCATGCGAACGTTCTTCATCGCTCTCGTCCTCGTTACAGCTACCGCCACAGCCCACGCCGCCGAGCCGTCGACACCCGCGGAATGGTTCCAACTCGGCGTGACGCGGCACGACTCGGGCGACTTTGCCGGTGCGCTGATCGCACTGACCAAAGCCGCCGAGCTCCAATACCCGGCGCCGATCCAGTTGCCGATGCGCCTGGCGCGGACGCACGCGCGCCTCGGCAATCGCGACGAGGCATTCAAGAACCTGGAGCTGGCCGTCACGCGCGGCTACGGCCAGACCGAGCAGCTCAATGCGCAGAACGACTTTCTCACGCTGCGCAACGACGCCCGCTGGAGCACGCTGCTCGCTACGGCCCGCAAGAACCAGCATCCGTGTCAGAGCGCGCCCGAATACCGGCAGTTCGACTTCTGGCTCGGCGAATGGGACGTCGAACAGAACGGCACCAGGATCGCGCGCAGCAGCATCCAGCTCATCCTCGACGAATGCGTCATCTTCGAGAACTACGAGGCCCAGGGCTACAGCGGAAAGAGCCTGAACATGTGGGACGCGCAGGAAGGGCGATGGGAACAGCACTACACCGACACCGCCGGCTCCTCGACCACCTTCAGCGGAAAACTCGAAGACGGCAAGATGGTCATGCTCAGCGAAGGCCTCCGCAACGGCGCCAAAGTCACGACCCGCATGACCTATTCGAAGGAAGGCCCCGACCGCGTGCGGCAATACCTCGAGACCTCGCTCGACGGCGGCAAGACCTGGGCGCCGTCGTACGACGGGATGTACGTGAGGAGGAAGTAGCGCTCGTGAACGTGCGCGATTCGTGACCAACCATCCAGGCCCAAAGACGTACTGTATCTACATGATTCGTGCTGTCGCGATGGCCCTGCTCCTCATCGCCGCCGCCTGCGCCTCCCAACCGCCAACATCCCCGCCCGTCGATCTCGTCGTCATCGCCCCGCGCATGCTGGACGTGCGCGCGGGCACGTACCTCGAGAACCGTGCGGTCCTCATTCGCGACGGCCGCATCACCGCCATCGCCTCCGCCGCCGGCGCAAGCCGTCTCAGCGCCAGGGAACGTCTGACGCTCCCGGCAGGCACCACGCTCCTGCCGGGACTCATCGACACGCATGTGCATCTCGCCTGGGCCGGCGCGCCGAATGCCGATGCGGCGCGGGTCACGCTGCTGGCCGGGTTCACCACCGTGCGCAATCCGGGAGCGAGCGGGGACGCCGATCTCGTGCTGCGGCGCTCCATCGAAGAGGGGAGCGTCCTCGGCCCGCGGATGGTCATCGCCCGCGGCGGAATCGGCAGCGTTGGCGGGATCTGTGAGGCCACATTCGGCGACCCCGGCGTCTCGACGCCTGAAGAGGGACGGCAGCGCGTGGCCAAACTGATCGGCGAAGGCGCGGACTTCATCAAAATCTGCACCGGCGGCGGCGTGGTCGGACGCGCGGCCGACGCGGAGACGACGGAAATGTCGCAGGAGGTCATCGACGCCATCGTCGCCGAGGCGCACGGGCGCAAGGTACGCGTCGCCGCGCACGCGCAAGGCAGTGCCGCCATCCGCGCCGCGGCGGCGGCGGGCGTCGACTCGATCGAGCACGGTGGCCTCATCGATGACGAAGCCGCACGCACGCTGGCCGCGAAACAGATCCCGCTCGTGCCGACGCTGGCGCGCATCCGAAACGAAGAGCTCCGCACCGCCACCACCGCCCGTGTACGCCGCGCCCGCGAGCTCGGCGTCCCCATCGTCTTCGGCACCGACGCCACCGTGCTGCCTCACGGCGAAAACGCGCGCGAATTCGGGGCGCTCCTGGCCGCCGGTCTCACCCCGGTCGAAGCCATCCGCGCCGCCACCATCGACGCCGCCAGACTGATCGGCTGGCAAGACCGCATCGGCAGCATCGAGCCCGGATTCGAAGCGGATCTCATCGTCGTCACCAACGACGTGCTCACGACCCTCACACCGCTCGACGTCAAAGCCGTGATCGCGCGCGGGCACATCGTACGCAACGAACTGGCGCCGTGATTTTCACCGGCGAACGACTTCGGCCAACAGCTTCGAATCGAACATCGCCGCGGGCGAGATTACGGGCTCTCCGGCAGGAACGCGATTTCCATAGCGTTCGCGCATTTTGGCGCGGACGGCCGGGTGGGTGAGGTCGAAGTCGCGCAGTTTCTGGAGGCGGCCGATCTCGATGCCGAGGCCGGTCTTGTAGATCTTCCAGACGAGCTCCGAGCAGTAGATCCGGTCGTCGCTCCACTCGAAGTACAGGTCGTAGCTCCTGCCGCGATATCGCTCGCCGGCGGCGCGCATACGGGTGAGAGCCGCAGGCGTCAGCGGGCGCGTGTCGCGCAACCGTTTCACGACGAAATGACCATTCTTGCCGCGACGGATCCAGTCGTGGAGAGGCGTCGACTTCACGGGCTGCACGGCTTCATACACGAACCACTGGCCACGCTCGCGGAAGAGGATGCCCATGTGGCTGTAGCGGCTCTTCGTCGCCAGCTGAATGGCGCGCGACTGCGAGGAGCGCGACTCGTGAAAGATGATGTCTCCGTCGCGCAGGCTGCTCTCCAGATGCGGCGAGTTTCCGCATGCCAGTGTGAGCAGTGCGCCGGCGAGCAGCCATCTCATTTGTCCCACCATTTCGACAAACTGTGGGTCGCTTCGCGGGGCTTCTGGGAATAGTGCGAGGTGTCGTTGAAGAGCATCAGCCGCGCGTGGACGACGTCGCGGAAGTCGAGGACGTTGAGACAGGCCGGGGCCTGGTCGAGACGGTCGCGGTAACCGCGCGCGTCGAAGCCGAGGAGGCTGCTGATGAGGATGCGGATCGTGGCCTTGTGCGAAACCACCAGCACGCGCTGCTCGCGATGGCGCATGACGATCGTGCGGATCACGGGCAACGCTCGCGCGAGCACGGCCACGCCCGACTCGCCGCCTTCCGGAGCGAACGTGAACGGGTCTTCTTCCCACGACGCGTATTCGTGCCCGAACTGCTCCTCGACTTCGCGCCGCGTCAGACCTTCCCACCGGCCGTGGCTGATCTCGCGCAACCCGTCCATCGGAATTGGCTCCCCGCCGCACTCGCCGGCGATGATGCGCGCCGTGCTCATCGTCCGCGACAGGGGACTGCTGTAGATCGCCGTCACACCCTCGCGCGCCAGCCGCTCGCCGAGGCGCGCGGCCTGCCACCGCCCCTCCTCGGAGAGCTCGACGCCCGATGATCCCGAGAAACGGTCCTCCGCGGTGAGCTGCGTGGCGCCATGACGCACGAGGTAGATGCGCGTGGTGGTCATCAAAGCGAACAGTACGCGAACGATCTGGGGGCGTGGTGGACTTTGTGGACGATGTGCACCTGTCCACTGGAGTCCACCGCGTCCACAACGTCCACCACTACAATCCGCGCCCATGCATGGTTTCCTCCCCCAAACCGTGGCCATGGTGGTGGCCAGTGCGGTCATTGCCTACATCTGCCATCGGCTGAAGATCCTGCCGATCGTCGGGTTTCTGCTGGCCGGTGTGGTCATCGGTCCTCACGCGCTGGCGGTGGTGGAGGACGCGGCGCTCATCGATCAGGTGGCGGAGATCGGGATCGTGCTGCTGCTGTTCACGATCGGGCTGGAGTTCAGTCTGGAGCGGCTGTGGCGGATCAAGCGCGCGATTTTCATCGGCGGAGGGTTGCAGCTGGCCCTGACGATCGCGGCGGTCACGGGGATCCTTGCGCTGATGCACATCGACTGGCGCATCGGGTTCTACACCGGCGCGCTGGTGGCGCTTTCCAGCACGGCGCTGGTGCTCAAGGTGCTCGGCGACCGCAATGAAGTGGGCTCGCAGAAGGGGCAGCTCACGCTGGGCATTCTCATCTTTCAGGATCTGGCCATCGTCGGCCTCGTGCTGATTCTGCCGATGCTGGCCGGCGGCGCCGGCTCGATGCTCGGCGTGGCCAGGGGGCTCGGCCTGGCGGCGGTCATCGTCGTGCTGGTCGTGCTGGTGGCGCGGCGCGTGATGCCGCCGATCCTGGAGCGCGTGGCGCGCACCTGCTCGCAGGAGATCTTTCTCCTGACCATCATCGCCATCTGCCTCGGCACGGCCTGGCTGACGAACCTGGCCGGCGTGAGTCTTTCCCTCGGCGCGTTTCTGGCCGGCCTGGTGATGAGCGAGAGCCGCTTTAGTCACCACGCTTTCGCCGAGATCCTTCCGCTGCAGATCCTGTTCAGCGCGGTCTTCTTCATCTCCGTCGGCATGCTGCTCGATCTCGCCTTCGTGCTGCGGAATCCGCTGCTCATCCTGGCCGTGGTGGCCGGCGTCGTGATCCTGAAAGTCGCGATCACCGGACTGGCCGCGCGGCTGCTGCGCTATCCCGCGCCGATGGTTGCCGCGACGGCATTTCTCCTCGCGCAGATCGGCGAGTTCTCGTTCGTGCTGGAGCGCGTCGGCCGGTTCGCCGGTCTGTATCCGGCCGGCGTGGAGGACATGGGCGGCAACACCTTCATCGCGGTCACCGTGCTGTTGATGGCCGTGACGCCGCTCCTCGCCAAGGCGGGGCGCGCACTCGAAGAACGCCGCGCGGCGGGCACCGCGGGCGCGGCCCCGGCAGCGGAGCCCGAACAGGTCACACTCGAGAACCACGTCATTGTGGCCGGCTACGGCTCGGCGGCGCGCTATCTCACCCGCGTGCTCCGCGACTCCGGCGTTCCGTTCGTGATCGTCACGCTCAGCCCATCCGGCGCCGGCGAGGCGCAGCGCGACGGACTGCACGTGATCATCGGCGACTACAGCAAGCGCTTTCTCCTCACCACCGCGGGCATCGACAACGCCAAGATGCTGGTCATCCCCGACGACACGGCGGACATGGCCCGGCGGGTCGTCGGCGTGGCGCGCGGGATCAATCCCACGCTGCACATCGTCGTCCGCACACAATCGCAGAGTGAAGTCGACGCGCTGATCACGGACGGCGCCGACGAAGTCCTCGTCGACGAGCTCGAGATCGGCGTGCAGCTCTTCACGCGCGTGCTCGACGCCTATCAGGTCAATCCGGCCGAGATCGAAGATCACGTGGAGACGGTGCGGAACGGCGGCTATGCCGCGTTGCGCGCCGCCATCCGCGAAACGCCGCTCGTCGTCTGCGAAGACCTGGACGAGAGCTGCTTCGACACGCGCACCTTCACGGTGCGCGGCAATGCCGCAGCCCCGCCGGTCACCATCGCCCAGCTGGCCGCGGCCGGCGGTGTCCGCGTTCTCTCCGTCCAACGGGGAAGGGAGACGATCACCGAGCTCCCGGACGACTTCGCGCTGCTGGCCGGCGACCGGCTGACCGCCAGAGCGAGCGCACAAGCGTTCGCCGCCGCGGCCCGGCTCCTGCGGTCGGGCGAGGTTTCGGATGCGCACTCGCGGGAAGAATCACCCGTGCGCACGGTCACGCTCACCGAGGAGCAGCGCGCCGGTTGCGAGCACGCGAAAACGGTTCGCACGGAGATCACCACCACCGCCGCCGGTTGCGAAGACTGCCTCAGGATCGGCGAGCGCAACTGGGTGCACCTCCGCGCCTGCATGACTTGTGGCGGCGTGCGTTGCTGCGACAGCTCGCCGCACAAGCACGCCACGGCGCACCATCACGCCAGCGCCCACCCGATCATCCGGTCGTACCAACCGGCGGAGGTGTGGGCGTGGTGTTACGTGGATGAGCGGACGTTGTGAGCGCTACCTCATCCTCCACCACCCCACCACCCCGAGCATCATCACCATGAGCACAATCCCCCACGCGCCGGCCGTGGGGATGTCGGCGATCGCCGGGGCCGCGGCTCCGGCGATCAGCTGGCCGCGGATCTCGCCTTCGGGGGAGCCGGTCGAGTGGATGTTGACGTAGAGGAATCCGGCGGCGAAGTCGGCCACGAGTCGCGGGCTGAGCGGGACGTTGCCGGAGAAGGGATTCACCAGGTGGTTGAAGTCGAAGACCACCGGGCCATCCGCGCCGGGAGGAGCGACGTGCAGGTGGATGCTGGTGGGGCCGGCCACGTTGTGACTGCACTGCACGAAGAGCGAGGTGGCGTCGTCGGAGAGGTCGGCGGTGCAGTTGCCGGTGGCGGTGGAATCGGTGGGCGGGACTTCCTGGCCGCCGCTGAGCGGGAAGGGGAAGTTGTCGACGGTGCGCGGGAGGATCTGCCCCCGGATCTCGCCGCCCGGGCGGCCGCTGGTGTGGATGTTCAGATAGAAGTTGCCGGCCAGCAGGTCGGCGATGTCGGCGGGCGTCATGCCGGTCCACGTGGCCTCGATCGGACTGGCGGGATCGCCGAGGTCGAACACGATGGGGCCGTTGACACCGGCCGCGCCGCGGTGGATGTGCGCGATCGTGGCCTCGGTGACGTTATGCGTACAGACCAGCGCCAGTCGCGCGGCCACGGTGTCGAGCTGCGCGAAGCAGCCGCCGCGCGCCGCGGAGCCGTTGGGCGGCACTTCCTGGCCGCCGGAGAGGTGGAAGACGAAGTTCGTTGGCGAGGCGACGGTCTGAAGGTTGTGGAACGTGCACGTTACGCTTTCGCCGCCCTGCAAATTGATGGTTGCCGTGCGCGCGAACGGATTGCCGATGCTGTCACCATCGCCGCAGACGATGTCGGTCAGCGAATAGCCCGCGGCGTTGTTTTCGGTGATGGTGTAGCTGCCGGTCGGAACGTCGACGAAGGTATGCGTCTGGCCATCGTCGAGGCTGAACGTGCCGGGCGAGCCGGGGACGTTGTCGGTGAACGTGAAGCCGGTGCCGCCTGCGGGCGACGTCGATTTCACGATGTGGATCGTGCCGGTGGTGATGGGCACGACCGAATCGGCGATCTGGCCGCGGATCTGATCGGCAGGCGTCTCCTCGGAATCACCGGCGCCATGGATGTCGAGGTAGAGGAACGTCGCCGCGAAGTCGGCCACCAGGCGCGGCGTCATCGGCATGTCTTCGTTCATCGGGCTGGCGGGCGAGGCGAACGTGAAAACGACCGGCCCGTTCGCGCCGCGCGGCGCGCGATGCACATGCGCGGCATCGGGAGCGGGAAGATCGTGCATGCAGGTGAGCGCCAGCTGCTCGGCCGCGGCATCGAGATCAGCCGTACAGTTTGCGGTCGACGCCGATGAGCCGGGAGGCACGACCTGGCCGGCGCCGGCGGTGAACGTCACCGTGTCGACCGTGCGCGGGAGGACCTGCCCGCGGATCGCGCCGGCCGGGCGTCCCGAGGTGTGGATATTGACGTAGAGGTTTCCGGCCAGGAGATCGGCCACGTCGGTGGGCGTCATGCCGCTCCACGTGGCAATCACGGGGCTGGCCGGATCGCCGAGATCGAACGCGATCGGACCGTTCGCACCGGCGGCCCCGCGGTGGATGTGCATGATCGTAGGCAGCTCGACATTGTGCGTGCAGACGAGGGAGAGCTCGCTCGCTCCGGAGTCGAACCGGCCCATGCAGCCGCCGCGTTCCAGCGTGGCCACCGGTGGGACCTCCTGATCGCCCGAGAGGTGAAAAACGAAGAGTTGATCGGTCGCCGCTGTGGCCAGATTGCGGAACGTGCAGGTGACGACTTCGCCCGCTTCGACGTTGATCGTGGCGGTGCGGCCGAACGGATCGGTGATGCTGTTGGCGTCGTTGCAGGAGAGGTCGGCCAGCGTGTAGCCGCCGGGCGTTACAGACGGGTCGTCCTCGGCGACGGTGTACGCGCCGGGCGTGACGTTGTTGAAGGTGCGTGTGTCGCCGTCGTCGAGCAGGAACGTCCCGGGCGTGATCGTGTCGGTGAAGGAGAAGGCCGTTCCTCCGGCGGGGAACGTGGTCTTGGCAATGATGATCGTGCCGGCGGTCGGACCGGCCGGCGGCGTGCCGATCTGGCCGCGGATCTCGTCCGCGGGCGATTCTTCGCTGCCTCCCGCCTGATGAACGTCGAGATAGAGAAACGTGGCCGCGAAATCGGCCACGAGCTGTGGCGTCATGGGCATGTTGCCGGAGAGCGGGGAGGCGGCGCTTGGGAAGGTGAAGACGACTGGACCGTTGTGGCCCGCCGGTGCCTCGTGCACGTGCGCGGAAGCGGGCGCGGTCACATCGTGGGTGCACTGAATGGCCAGGAACGTGGCGTTCGCGTCGAGATCGGCGGAGCAGTTCGCCGATGCGCTGGTCGGGTTCGGCGGCACGACCTGCCCGCCATCGGCGGTGAAGGTGACGAGATCGACAGTGCGCGAGAGGATCTGTCCGCGGATCTCGCCCGCGGGGCGGCCGGAAGTGTGGATGTTGAGATAGAGATTGCCGGCAAGGAGATCGGTGATGTCGGCCGGCGTCATGCCGGTCCACGTCGCCACGATCGGGCTGGTGGGATCGCCGAGGTCGAAGACGATCGGACCGTTGGCGCCCGCGGCCCCGCGATGGACGTGCATCACCGTCGGTCCGTCGACATTGTGGACGCACGTGAGGCTGAACGTCGCCGCGCCCTGATCGAGCTGCCCCATGCAACCGCCGCTGGCCGCGGACGGAACAGGCGGCACTTCCTGATCGCCGCCGAGATCGAAGACGAAGGTCTGCGCGGCAAGCGGCGAGGCGGCGAGCGCGATGGCGATCAATGCAACAGCGAAACGAAGGGCGAAGCGATTGCGCATCGGCGGGATCTCCTGGATTGAACCCTGCGGGTCTCTCTTCAGCCATCAAAGCACAAGGCGGAAGACGGATCAAACGTGCTTGCACAGACTCCTTTAGTTGTCTAATGTGCGCGGCGGGTGTGCGGGCTTACCTCGGCAATGGCACATCCACCGAGGAGCTCCACCGATGCGAGGGACCGGCGCCTCGAAACTCCTCGGAACGGAAACTTTCCACGCGGCGAATCCACTCGAAGTAGACGCTCGGCAACGTGCGGGACACGGCCTCCGAGGGCGCTGCTTCGCGCTCGGGAAACGCGCCGTAGAAAGTTTGATGCCGCCGAGGCGGCGCGCGATTCTGATCGCGGAGATCATGAAGATGAACACGACACTGCACGTCCAGATCACGGGCCTCGGGCGCACCACGGCGAACCACGAAACGCTTACCACCGCCGCGGACGAAGCGCTGTGGCGCAGTGCCGCCGAGGTACTGCGCGAACGCGTCTATGCCACCGCCACCGGAGTCGTGCGGGTGAGCGCTGACTGGCGCCCGCTCCGCGAGCGCGAGGACGAAGCCCTGGTCGCGCTCGAAGTGCGGGTCGCGGACGAGCGCGAGAAAGGCGACCCGCGCGACGTCGTGTCATTCGTCGAGCTGTTCTTCCACGACGTCTTTCTGCTGCTGAACCTCGCCGTGCCCGGCTCGTTCGGCGGCGTCATCGTGACGCTGGCCGATGGCTGGCATCAGGCATCCGAGGTGGCGCTCAGCGCGCGCCTGTTCGAATACGCGTGGGCCACCGCCACGCGGAACGGCCGGCCGTCGGTCGAGCCGCTGCCGCTGGCGGACGTCGTCCGCTGGTACGACGCGCTGGAGACCGGGACGCAGCAACTGGCGACCACGAGCGTGACCAAGGCGCTCGTCATCCTGCTGCATCTCGCGCGCGCCGAAGAGAACGAGTCGATGTCGATCCTCCGTCTCGGGCAGGCGCTCGAGGCGCTGCAGGCGCACGACGAATCGCTGCCGCGGTTTTTCGAGCTTCGCGACGCGATTGTCCACGGAACCGCGCCGGTGCTTCATCCGATGGCCGACGACGCGCTCGACGACCGCATCGACGACGCCTCGATCGAGCTCGTGAACGCGGCGGACCTGGCGTCGAGCGTGATCGTGAGCGAGATTCAGGGGCGGGTGCGGCGGACTTAGCGCCCGATCCCGTTTGACACATCCCCTCCTCCGCTGAATACTCTTTTCCATCCGTAAACTGGAGTCGCGAAAGGGGTATCGATGTCGAAGCTGGGGCGTATCGTCTTCTTCCTTTCTCTCGTTGCACTTCCTCTTGCAGCGCAGGCGGCCGTCATCAGCGGTCAGGTTACATTCGCGGGCGACGGAGCGCCGCTGCCCGGCGTCACCGTGACGGTCGACGGCCAGGGGGCCTCGGCGGTCACGGACGCGGAGGGCAAGTACCAGCTGACCGTCGACGGTGTAGGCGGCGCGGTACGCGTCACGGCGTACCTGCAGGGGTTCCAGGCCAAGACGGCCACCGTCGACGTCAGCGGCGGCGACGCCACGCAGAACTTCGCGCTGCAGGTGTCGTACGGCCAGGAGATTACGGTCGGTTCGCGCGCCATCGGCGCGGAATCCGAGAAGGCCGTGCCGGTCGACGTGATCACGCCTGAGCAGATCGCCGCAGCGCCGTCGACCGAGACAAACCAGATCATCGCCAAGATCGCGCCGTCGTTCAACTTCCCGCGGCCGACGATCACCGACGGTACCGATACCGTCCGCCCGGCCACACTGCGCGGGCTCGGTCCCGATCAGTTGCTGGTCATGGTCAACAGCAAACGCCGCCACGCCAGTGCTCTCGTGAACGCGAACAACTCCGTCGGCCGCGGCTCGAGCGGCGTCGACTTGAACGCGATTCCCGCGTCGGCCATCGAGAACATCGAGATCCTCCGCGACGGCGCCTCGGCGCAGTACGGCTCGGACGCCATCGCCGGAGTCATCAACCTCGTGCTGAAGTCGAATCCGCAACCGATCTCGGTGATGGCCAAGGTGGGCGCGACGACGCACGCCGACGGCCAGGTGCTCGACCTGAGCATCGGCGGCGGCTGGGGCATCGGACGCGGCGCGCTTTTCGCCACGGGCGAGTACCGCAACCGCTACGAGACCAACCGCGCCGCGCCCGATCCGCGCGACCAGATCCGGGCCGGCGATGCCGGCAACAACGCCGTGCCGATGCCGAACCATCATTGGGGCGATTCGTACTCGCGCGACATCATGGCTTTCGCCAACTTCAACCTGCCGCTGGACGAAGACGGGAAGCAGATCCTTTACGCCTTCGGCGGGTTCAGCAACCGCCACGGCTCGCACGGCGGTTTCTATCGCCGCGCGCTGCAGGCGCAGAACATCCCGTCCATCTATCCGCTCGGCTTCCTGCCGCTCATCGAGCCGCGCGTGACCGACCAGTCGCTGACCGGCGGCGTCCGCGGCCAGCTGTCCTCCTGGTACTACGACGCCAGCGTCGGCTACGGCCGCAACAAGTTCGCGTTCTACGTCACCGATTCGTTGAACACGTCGCTGGGGCCGGTCAACAATCAGACCCGCTTCTACGCCGGCACGCTGGGCGACGACCTGCTGACCGTCAACGCCGATCTCTCGAAGGAGATCGAAGTGGGCCTGGCCGGACCGCTGAACGTGGCCGCCGGCGTGGAGTATCGAAACGAGGGTTACCAGATCGAGGCCGGTGAGCCGAACTCGTACATCGACGGTTTGCAGCCCGACCAGTTCGGCAACCGGGCTCCGGCCGGCGCGCAGGTGTTCCCCGGCTTCCGGCCGTCGAATGAGATCGACACGTCGCGCAACAGCAAGGCTGTCTACGTCGACCTCGAAGGCGATCTGCTGGCGCAACTGCGCGTCGGCGTGGCGGCGCGCTACGAGAACTTCAGCGACTTCGGCAGCACGACCAACTGGAAGCTCACCGGCCGCTACTCGCCGATGAAGCAGCTCATCTTCCGCGCCGCGGCCAGCACCGGCTTCCGCGCGCCGTCGCTGAACCAGTCGTACTTCTCCGCCGTGAGCACCAACTTCCTGCGCGACCCGGCCACCGGGCTGCTGGCGCCGTTCGAAGTGGGCACGTATCCGGTGAGCAGCGACATCGCCCGCGCCCTGGGCGCCACGCCGCTGCGTCCCGAGGAGTCGCAGAACTTCAGCGCCGGCGTGGTCGTCCAGCCGTTGCCCAACCTCGAGATCACGGCCGACTACTTCAACATCGACATCGAAGACCGCGTCGTCTTCTCCGGCAACTTCACCGGCGCGCGCGTGCTGCCGCTCATCCAGCCGTTCGGCGCCACCGGCGCGCGTTTCTTCACCAACGCCATCGACACGGAGACGAAGGGCTACGACGTCGTCGTGAACTACCAGCACGGCCTGGGCAGTTGGGGACGCATGGACGCCTCGGCCGCGTACAGCAGGAACGAGACCGAGATCGTCGGCGAAGTGGCCACGCCTGCCATCCTGGCCGGACTGTCCGAGGTACTGTTCGACCGCATCGAGCGCCGCCGCGTCGAATGCGGCCAGCCCAAAGACAACATCCGCCTGATGCAGTCATGGACGCTCGGCCAGCTCACGACCACGCTGCGCGAGAGCCGGTACGGTGAGTTCTGCAGCTTCACGCTCCTGCCGGTGGACGACCAGACCTACGGCGCCACCTGGGTGGACGACATCGACATCGCCTACAAGTGGGGCCGCTACACCGCGTCGCTGGGCGTCGAGAACGTGTTCGACGCCTTCCCGGACAAGAATCTCGTCGTCAACTCTGCGGGTGCCTTCACGCCGCAAGGCAACTTCGGCATCTTCACGTACCCCAGCCAGTCGCCGTTCGGCATGAACGGAAGGTTTGTGTATGTGAGGTTGGGGGTGAAGCTGTAAGTCAGAAGTCGGCAGTAGAAGAAGCCCTTCTACTGCCGACCGCCGACTCGCCCACGTACAATCACCCCGTGAGTCGAAACCAGCGGGCCGGTAGTGGATGTCTGATTGCCTTCGGGCTTCCGTTCGCGGCGATCGGGATTTACACGGGCGTCGCGGCGTTCCGGCTCTATCAGTACACCGGCTGGACGCGGCCGGCCGTGCTCCTGGGTTGGGCGTCGTTCGCATTCTCCCTGGTGGGCATCGGGATCCTGATCATGGCGTTGTCGCCCCGCAAGCGCATGTTCACCGATGATGATCTGCGCAAGCGCAATCCCGATCAGCCGTGGATGTGGAACGCCGAGTGGGTGAGCCGGCGCATCAGCGATCAGTCGCGCGCCGGAACGTCCCTGCTGTGGGGGTTCGCGCTGCTCTGGAACGCCATCGCCTCAACGGTGCTGGTGGCCCTTCCCAGCGAGCTCCGCAAGGGCAACCAGCTGGCGTGGATCGGGTTTCTCTTTCCGCTCGTTGGCCTGATCTTGCTCATCAGCGCCGTGCGTCTCACGGTGCGGGCACTGCGCTTCCGCGATTCGACGCTGATCCTCGACACGATGCCCGTGCCGATCGGCGGGACGCTGCGCGGCACAGTCGAAGTCCCCCACGCGCTGACCTCCGTGTCGGCCGTGATGATCCGTCTCGTTGCGCTGTTGCGGCGCAGCAGCGGCAGCGAGAGCGCCGACTCGGTCGTCTGTCACGAGGAGCGCGAGCTCGACCCCGGTCTGCTGCGGCAGACCGCGAGCGGAACCATCATCCCGATCGAGATCGCCGTTCCCGCGGACGCACCGGCCACTGATACGACCGGCGAGAAAGAAAACGTCTTCTGGCGTCTCAGCGTCGACGCCGAAGTGCCGGGCATCGACTACACCGCCACGTTCGACGTCCCGGTCTTCAAGACCGCCTTCTCCGACTTCCGTCCCCACGGTGCCCCGGCTTCTCCGATCACCGCGCCGGTGGATCCGAAAAGCTTCATCGAGCGCCAGACGCCGGAAGGCCGCGAGCTCTACTTCCCGCGGTTCCGCGCCCCGTCGCCAGCCTTCGTGTCGCTGCTCTTCACCTTCGTCTGGCTCGGAGCGATCGTCCTCATGGTTTTCATCCACGCCTCCATCGCCATCCCGATCGTCTGCGGCCTCATCGCCATCCCGCTCATCTTCTCCACGCTCGAGCTCTTCTTCGAGTCCCGCACCATCCTGCTCGGCCCGCGTGACGTCACGGTCACCCGCCGGATGCTGTCGAAAACCGAGAAGGTGATCGCCTACGCCGACATCGAAAGCGCGAAGGCCGTCCTCATCGGCACCGGCCAGGGCGCGCGCCCCTACTACCGCGTCGACATCGCGACCACCGCCGGCAAACGGATCAAAGCCGCAAAGAACATCCACAGCAAGCGCGAGGCGGACTGGGTGGCGTCGCGGATCAAGGCGCGGAGCTGAACGGGACGGCGGGAAGCGAACGAGTGAGAGCTGATCGCTCTGTAGCGTAGTAACTGGCTCCCAGAATTCGTGACCATCCCCGTCATCCTGAGCGAGGCGGTTGGGTGGGTGTGAGCGAAAGGATCTCAAACTACGAAAAACATGGCCTGTGCCACGGTTTACGCATTTAGAGATCCTTTCGCTCACTCACACCCACCCACCCTACGCTCAGGATGACGAGGAGTTGGACACCTTAGTTCTGGGGAGTTGCACTCATCGCGCAAAGCTGTACCGCACCTCCACCGCCAATCGTTTCTCCCCATCCGCGATGATCGCTTCGATCCCGGTGCGGAGTTTGCCGCGCGGGGACCAGAACCAGGCAGCGGTCCAGGCGTGCTGGCGGTCGTCGTTGACGTCGAAGCGATCGGCGCGCAGGGTGGCCCGGCCGTTGGCCAGTCTCCGCGAGAGGAGCACGTAGCCGGCGCGGAGCTGGCTGCGGAACTTTCCCTGGCCTTCGACGATGATGTCGGTGGGGCCCCAGCCGTATTCGCCGGCCAGCGTCCAGTCGCCGAAGGCGTAGTCGGCGCCGAGGATGTCGAAGCGGGTGGTCCAGTCGAACAGCTCGCCGTGCTCGAGCGCGTCGGAGCGATTGTCGAGGTGGGTGAGCTGCACGGTGGCGCGGTCGTTGTTCCATTTGCCGCGTGCGGCCCAGCCGCGGCGGTGGTCGTTTTCGGCGGAGACGGAAGTGAAGTACTCGTGGTCGATCCGGAGATGCTCGCCGAGGAGCGCCCAGTGATCGCGTAGTGACCAACCGCGGACGGCGGGAAATGAGCCGAGCGTGTCGTTCCCTCGGAACACAGTCACCGCGCCGGTGACCGCTCCTCGGGCAGCTTGCCGCAGCGTGTACGCGGCGTCGACTCCGATGGGACGGAACTCCTCGCCGAGCCAGCTGTTGAGCGCCGAGGAGGTGATCGTGTACGGCGTCTCCCAGAGCGCGTCGACGTTCTCGCGCGATCCCGGCAGGAAGAATGCTCCCTCGGTCAGGCGCAGGCGGTGCGGGCCGCGCTCGAAGGTCTGATCGAGATAGGCCTGCACGACGCCGATGCGTCCGCGCCGCGAGTCGTCCGATTCGCTGCGCGCCAGAAGGTGCGCGTGCGCGCCGAAGCGCGGGGAGGGGAGCCAGTCGATTCCGAGCTGCACCTGCGCGGACACCGCGTCGTCATCGAGCGGCGCATCGCCCACGGATACATCCTCCGGCGGAGGCTCGCTGTCGTGCGCGGCCGCGCGCAGCAGCGCGAAACCGCTCCACTGCAACGCGTCGTCAGCGCGCATGGGCAGCGCGAGGGCGGCTGCGGCAAGTACGAGGACCCACATCGTCCTGCGCGGCATAGGTGCATCATCGCATGATGGACAATGCCCGGGATGACGGTGCACGATCCTTGCGTTCCGTTCGGCATGCTCTCGTTCCTCCGGTTTGCGCTCACCGCCGCCCTCGCGCTGCCGCTGTTTGCGGCGACGATCGACGTCCGGGTCCAGGGCGCGCGGGGAGGCGGGGTCCGCGATGCGGTCGTCTATGCCGTCCCCGAGGGGCGGACGCTGCCGCTGGCGCGCCGGACGGCGGTCATGGATCAGAAGAACCGGATGTTCATCCCGCATGTCCTTCCGGTCCAGACCGGCACTTCGGTCCGCTTCCCGAACAGCGACGACATCCGCCATCACGTCTATTCGTTCTCGCCGGCCAAGCCGTTTCAGCTGCCGCTCTACAAAGGCACGCCGGCCAATCCGGAAGTGTTCGACAAGGCGGGTGTGGTCACGCTGGGGTGCAACATCCACGATCAGATGACCGCCTTCATCATCGTCGTCGACACGCCCTACTTCGAGAAAACGCCTGCGAACGGGCGGGCCTTGCTGCGTGATGTGACCCCGGGCCGCTATACGCTGCACGTCTGGTATCCCGACATGCGCGACGAGCCGAAGCCGCAGAGCATCCACGTCACGGGCGATGAGCGGATCAGCGCGACGTTCATGACCCGATAGCACATGGCCGTCAGTACGTTCCGGGCCAGACTCCTCTACCTGATCATCGCGGTCCTCGTGCTGCTGGAGACGGGGACGCTGGTCTCGGTGCATTACGCCGGGCAGCGGGCGCTCCGGCGCAGCATCACCGAAGAACTGCGCGTCGGCGCGCGCGTGCTGGACCGCATCCTCGATACGCGCGCCCGCCAGCTCTCCGACTCCCTCAGCCTGCTCGTCCGTGATTTCCCGTTCCGCGAGGCCGTAGCCTCGGCGGATCTGCCGACGGTCATCTCCGTGCTCGAGAATCACGGCAAGCGCATCGACGCCGACGTGGTCGTGCTGGTGGGCCTTGACGGTACGGTCACCGCCGATACGGTCGGCGGCCGGATGGTGGGACGGCGTTTCCCGTTTGCGGAGATGCTGCACGTGGCCGAGGAGAACGCGGACGGTCAAGCCTCGGCGACGTTGTCGTTCGCCAACCGGCCGTATCAGTTCGTGATCGTGCCGGTGCTCGCGCCGCGCGCCATCGCCTGGGTCGCGGCCGGGTTCGAGATCGACGACAAGGTGCTGCGCGACGTGGCCGATCTGACGTCGCTCGATGTCTCGATGTGGAGCAGCGCTGCTGCCGGCAAACCGTTGTTCATCTCCACGCTGCGTCCGGAAGAGCGCAACGATCTGGTCGGCCACATCGAAACGCACGCCGATCTGCGGCCGATTCTTTCCGGGCAGAACATGCCGCAAAAGCCGATTGAGACCTCGCTCGAGCTCGGCCATGCCACGTATGCCACCTACCTTCGCCCGCTGGCCACCGGCGACCGCTCGCGCGTCTACACGCTCGTGCAGGGCTCACTCGAAAAGGCGCAGCGGCCGTTCGTGACGCTGGAGCGGCAGGTGTTCGCGCTCTCGTTCCTCATCCTGCTGATCGCCGTGCTGGCGGCGGTGCTGTTCGCGCGTACGGTGAGCCGTCCGCTGCAGGTGCTGGCCGACGGCGCGGGCCGCATCGAGCGCGGCGACTACATCTCGCCGATCGTCGTGAAGCAGGAGGACGAGATCGGGCATCTGGCCACGGCGTTCAACGCCATGCAGGCTGCCATCGCCGCGCGCGAGCACCAGATCATGTTCCAGTCCACGCACGACGCGCTCACCGGCCTGCCGAACCGGTCGCAATTCCTGTCGCGCGTCTCGCACGACATCGCGGCGTCGAAGCGCCTGGCCACGACGAACGGGTCCGGCCCTTCGGTGGGCATGATCGTGATGGACGTCGACCGTTTCAAGGACGTCAACGACACGCTGGGCCACAACTTCGGCGATCAGCTGCTGGTCGAGATCGGACGCCGGCTACGGCAGACTATCGATGCGGTTCACACCATCGGTTCCACGGACAAGGTGTCGCGCCTCGGCGGAGACGAATTCGCCGTGCGCTTCACCGCCGCCGACGCCACCGACATCGCCGCGCGCGTCGGCACCGCCTTTCACGCGCCGTTCGTCCTCGGCGATGTCTCGATCGAGGTCAACGCCAGCCTCGGCATCGCCATCTATCCCGACCATGCCGGCGACGCCGATACGCTGATCAAGCGCGCCGACATCGCCATGTACGAGGCCAAAAAGAACCAGGCCGGCGTGGCCGTGTACGACTCCGGCCGCGACGAGCACAGCCTGCGCCGCCTGTCCCTGATGATGGAGCTGCGCCAGGCCATCGCCGGCGATCAGCTCGAGCTCTATTACCAGCCCAAGATCGACATCGCCACCGCGCGCGTCGTGCATGCCGAGGCGCTGGTGCGGTGGAACCATCCCAGGCATGGCGTCATGCGGCCCGACGAATTCATCCCGCTCGCCGAGCAGTCGGGCAAGATCGGCCTCATCACCAAGTGGGTGATCCGCAAAGCGATCGCCCAATGCGCGGCCTGGCGGCGGGACGGTCTCGACCTCACCGTGGCCGTGAACCTCTCCGCGCTGGACCTCTTTGATTCGGAGCTGCCGACGTTCATCAGCGGCCTGCTCTCCGACGCCGCGCTGCCGCCGGAGAAGCTCGTCCTGGAGATCACCGAAAGCGCGGTCATGAAAGACGCGGCCTACGCGCAGAAGATCCTGGCCGATCTCAAGCGCCGCGGCCTCTGCCTGGCCATCGACGACTTCGGCACCGGCTACTCCTCCCTGGCGCACCTCAAGCGCCTGCCGGTGGACGAGCTGAAGATCGACAAGTCGTTCGTGCAGAACCTCACCGAAAGCGCCGCGGACGATCTGGTCATCGTGCGCTCCACGATCGAGCTCGGACACAACATGGGACTCGTCGTCATCGCCGAGGGCGTGGAGACCGCGGAGTCATGGGGCATCCTCAAACGCCTCGGCTGCGACATGGCCCAGGGGTATTACATGAGCCCCCCGCTCGCGGTCGGCGCGATTGGCGATTGGTTCCGTTCGTCGGAGTGGGGGACGGGGGAGGCTCAAAGGCTCAGAGGCGCATAGGCTCAGAGACGTGATTGCCGCGGCCTTTGAGCCTTTGAGCCTCTGAGCCTCGCCACGCGCGGGCGTAGGATGATCCAGCGCAAAGCGCGAGGAGGACACATGAGCACCCCGGTCGTTCTTCACTCCAAAGGACTGTTCCGCACCGAGGTCGAGGCGGGCCCGCATCATTGGGTGCTCGATGAGCCGGTCGATGCAGGCGGAGCAGGTGAGGGGCCTACTCCGTACGACATGCTGGCCGCGGCCCTCGGCGGTTGTACGGCCATGACGCTGCACTTCTACGCCAAACGCGAGAAGCTGCCGCTGGAGGGTGTCACGCTCACCGTGACGCACGACCGGCAGAACGCGAAGGATTGTTCCGACTGCGCCGCGCAAGCCGGATGGATCCATCGCTTCAAGGTCGAGATCAAGCTCGAGGGTCCGCTCGACGATGAGCAGCGCCAGCGCCTTCTGGCCATCGCCGCCCGCTGTCCGGTGGCGAAGACGCTGCAGAACGAGATCCGCATCGACGAGGTGCTCGTGGCATGAAGCTCCGCACCATCGGATTCACGCAACGCTCCGCCGAGGAGTTCTTCGAGACGCTGAAACGCGCCGGCATCGATCGCCTCATCGACGTGCGCCTCAACAACATCTCCCAGCTGGCCGGCTACAGCAAAAAGGACGACCTTCGCTATTTTCTGCGCAGCATCTGCGGCATCGACTACCACCACGAGCTCAGCCTCTCCCCGACGAAAGAAATGCTCGACACCTACCGGGCCGGCAAGATCGCCTGGAAGGACTACGAACCGCAGTTCCGCGCGCTCCTGCGCGAGCGCAAAGTCGAGCGCACCCTGAACCACGACCTCTTCGCCGGCAACCCCGTCCTGCTCTGCAGCGAGTTCGAAGCCGAGCACTGTCACCGCAGGATCGTTGCCGAATATCTGGCCAGGAAGTGGGGAGGGATCGAGATCGAGCATCTTTGACAGCTATACGGCTACACAGCTGCACAGCGACACAGCAACGCTGCGAGGCCTGTGAAGCTGTGGAGCTGTAAAGCTGTGGAGCTGTAAAGCTGTGAAGCCCGTACTAAATGTCGGTATAGAATTCTCTCCATACAGCCATCGCATGGTGGCATGAGGAGGCGCTCATGAATCTGAAACGCACCGTCATCCTCGCCCTGGTTGTTCTCTCCTGTTCCCCGCGGGAATCGACGCCGCCTGCGACGACCTCCACCGACACCGCCGCGACTTCCGCTGCCACGGGCACGGCTGCGACGGCGCTCACCGTGGACGAGCGAGCGCGGCGGGCCGACAGGATCCGGGCCTGGTTCAGCGAGCGCGCGCCGGAAAAGACGGCCCTCGTGGCTACGACGCGGACGGAGTCGGGTCAGATCATCGATTGGATCCGCCCCGAGTCGCAGCTCCCCGAGGGCATGAAGCTGGAGAGGGCGCCGGACGAGGGGCGGTTCGTCGCGCCCGCCGACGCCGCGAAGATCACGCAATTCACGAAGCCGCCGGAAGAGGCGGAGCGCCTTGGCCGTACTGAAGTGCAGTTGCAGAAAGCGGCGCAGGGGCCGCCGGGAACCGTGCCGGTGGTGCGGTTCGACGTCGAGGCCTATCTGCGCAACGAGCGCGATCTGCCGGAGGATCCGAACGACGTGCTGCAGAAGGTGCCGCCGCCGGCACCGGCCTCGAACAACCGCTACTACGGCGTCTGGCAGCGGTTCGGCACGTTCTTCGGGACTCTCGGCAGGATCAACATCTGGGACACGAGCGGGCCGACTTCCGGAGAAACGTCGATCGCCCAGACCGCGGTCATCCGCGGCAATCCGATGCAGGCCATCGAGGCCGGAAAGATCGAGCTCAACACCCTCAACGGCAACTCCGGCTCGTATTTCTTCACGTTCTACCGGACGAACGGAGGAGCCACGGGCGACTGGGTGGGCGGCTACAACAAGCTCGTCAAGGGATGGATCCAGGTCAGTGCCACCGTCGCCCCCGGCATGTCGCTGGCCCCCTGGTCCAGCACGATCGGTGGAAGCCAGTTCTCGCTCGACCTCGAAGTGCGGCTCTGGAACGGCAACTGGTGGGTCCGCGCGGCCGGTGAATGGGCCGGCTACTACCCGCGCTGCAAGGGCGGCGGCGCCAGCGATCCCTGCGCCAGCGGGACGCTCTTCTCCGCGGCGGGCATTCGCGACCAGGCCGATCGCCTCGACTGGTACGGCGAGGTATTCGACTCCACCGCACCGTCGCCCACCTCGACCGACATGGGCAGCGGCAGATTCGCGTCCGAGGGATGGGGCAAGGCAGCCTATTTCCGGAACATCATGTACATGTGGTCGCCGACCCAGGCCTGGTGGTGGGATTCGGGAAGCGTGACGGCCACCGACTCCAACTGCTACAGCGTGAGCGGCCCGTTCTTCAGCCAGTCCGACCAGAACTACCGCAACTGGTATCTGTACGGCGGACCGGGAAAGGAATCGCAGACCTGCAAGTGAAAATCCTGGTGGCAGTCCTGATCGCCGCCGCCTGCGTGCCCCAACAGCCGGCGGAGCCCGCGAAAACCGCCGCGGTGGCGGAACGCGGATGCAAGACGGATCAGGACTGTCCGAGCGGTTTCTGCGATCGCGGCGTCTGCCAGGCTCCGAGCGGCATCTACGGCCGCCCGTGCCAGGCGGCCCCACGCGGTCCGGACGGACTGCGCGACGCCATGCTCAACGTCTGCGGCCCCTACCTCTGCGTCGATGGCCGCTGCCGCTCCTGCAGCTCCGACCAGGAATGCCGCTCCGAGCTCGGCTCGCCCAAGTGCTACAAGCTCGAAGGCGAGCCGGGCATGCGCTGCGGCGACCCGCCCGCGCCTTGAATGCCCTCTCCGGGCTGCGCACGCACCGTTCCCACCTTCTATAATGGCGTTACAGCCATCCATTCGTCCGGCTCGGAAAGAAGGGTCCGTTGGAAGACAGCCGACAGGCGGGCAACGCCGTCCGCGATCTGCGAGGTCTTGTCGAGCGAATCAAGCGAGGGGACTGTGTGCTCGTTCTCGGGCCGCGGCTCGCTGTGAGAGCGGACGATCCGGAACGGCGGCCTCTCGACGAGTTGCTGGCCGCCGAGTTGCTGGCGAGCATCGGCGCCGAAGGCCCGCCGAATCTGCGCCAGGCCGCGGAAATCTACTACCGCGAGTCTCACGACCGGGAAGTCCTGGAGATCACGGTGCGCGATTTCTACGAGCGCGAGGCGCCGGCCACTACTCCGTTCCATCGCGATCTGGCCGCGCTTCCTTTCCGTCTCTGCATTACGGTGTCGCCCGACAATCTGATGTTCCGCGCGTTCGAAGCGGCCGAAAAGATGCCTCAGGAGGGACACTACAACTTCCGTGAGCCGGCTACGGCGCGCCTGCTCGCTCCCTCCGTGGAAAAGCCGCTGGTCTATCACCTCTTCGGCCACTGCCAAGATCCCGGCTCGCTCGTGCTCACCGAGGGGGACCTGATCGAGTTCCTGGTGGCCATCATCAAAGGCACGCCGCCGGTCCCGGACCAGGTGCGCAGCCTGCTCGCTGATGAATCGGCCTCGTTTCTCTTCCTCGGCTTCGGCTTTCACAACTGGTATCTGCGCGTGTTGCTGCAGGTGATGAACGTCTACGGCCGGCGCAGCAAGGCGCTGGCGTTCGAGGACGAGCAGTTCTTCGGTCATCCGGAGCACGAGCAGGCCACCGCCTTCTTCACGGACCGGCTGATCGAGTTCCGGCAGCTGCAGTGGGAGGCGTTCGCCAAACAGTTGCGCGAGACGTACGAGGCCAGCCCGCGTGGCGCCACGACTGGGGCGACCGCGGCGGCACCACGCCGGATCGCACCGGCTGTGTCGGCGGCGACGCCGGCGACATCGGCCCAGGGGAACGTTCCGAAGGCCTTCGTCAGCTATGCCAGCGAAGACCGCGATGCCGTGGAGGAGCTGGCGGCGCAGCTCGAGTCGCGCGGCATCGACGTTTGGCAGGACAAGCAGGATCTGCGCGCCGGCGACAACTGGGACAAGACGCTGAAAGATGTGATCAGCCGGCGCGTCGACTACGTCATCGTGGTGCAGACGCCGGCCATGACCAGCCGCATCGAAGGGGTGTTCCATCGCGAGGTCGAGGCGGCGCTTCTCCGGCAGGGCAACATGGCCGACTTCCGCTTCGTCCTGCCGATCCGCATGGGCGACTGTCCGATGCTGAGGGCGCTCGAGCACGTCCACGCCATCGACATCAGCGCGCCCGAGGGAGTCGATGCGCTGATGACGTCGATCGAAGAGGACTGGCAGCGCCGCCTGGCGCGGCAGGGGCGGGCCACGGCATGACCGTCGAGCTCCCGCCGCCCGCCGGAACCCTGCCGCTCGCCGAGTCACGATCCCGCAGCCGCTATCCCGGGACGCATCCATTCGGTGATTCGCCCGAGGATCGCGCCCGCTTCTTCGGACGCGAAGACGAAACCGAGCAGCTGCATCTGCGCGTTCTCAGCGTTCCTCTGCTCGTGCAGTTCGGCCGGTCCGGTCTGGGCAAGACGTCGCTCTTGCAGGCCGGCCTCTTTCCGCGCCTGCGGGAGAAGCCGTTTCTGCCGGCCATGATCCGTCTCAACGATCCGAACGATTCGGTGAGCGCGGCGGTCACACGCTCGCTCCAGGAGGCATGCGACGCGGAAGGGCTGGAGTTCCTCCCCGGCGACACGAGCAGCCTGTGGCAATTGCTCGCCACCACGACGATCTGGCGCGGAGACCTGCTGCTCACGCCGGTGCTGGTCTTCGATCAGTTCGAGGAAGTGTTCACGCTGCGCGACGCGGAGTTTCGCCGGAGCGTGGCCGCGGAGCTCGGCGCGATCGCCAGCGCCAAGCCGGGCAGCGCACCAACGGTCAAGATCGTCATCAGCCTGCGCGAGGATTACCTCGGCGCGCTGGAAGAGTTCAGCACGGCGATTCCCGGTCTCTTTCACGAGCGGCTGCGGCTCGAGGCGATGTCGGAGCAAGCCGCGCGCGCGGCCATTACCGGTCCGGCGGCCCTCGAGCCGGGGCCGAATGAGCTGCCCTACGGGTCGCCGCGGTTCGAGCTCGACCGGCAAGCGCTGGATGCGATGGTCGACTATCTCCAGGGGAGCTCCGGCGTCATCGAGCCGTTCCAACTGCAGCTCCTCTGTGGCCACGCCGAGGGGATCGCCATGCGGAAGGGCGGCCAGCCGGTCACGCTGACGCTCGACGACTTCCGCGGATCAAACGCGTTCGCCTCCGTCCTCCGCAACTTTTATCGCGGCACGCTCGACAAGCTTTCTCCCCCTGCACAGCGGAAGAAAGCGGCGGCGTTGTGCGAGGAAGGTCTGCTCGACGCGGGCGGCCACCGGCTGATGCTGCACGAGGGACAGATCGTCGCCGATTACCACGTGAAGCCGCAGACGCTGGCGGCGCTCTGTCAGACGCGCCTGATCCGCAGCGAGCGGCGCATGGAGAGCACGTTCTACGAGATCAGTCATGACCGGCTGGCGGAGTCGATCGTGGCGGCGCGGCAGCGACGTCTGCCCAAGAAAGTGCGGCGTCTGCTCTGGACGGCCGGAGTTGCGGCGGTGGTCGTGGTGGCTCTGCTGCTGGCGTGGAATCAGAGCGTGGAGCGGCAACGCCTGGCCGCCCAGAAAGCGCGCGACAGCGCCGAGGGTCTCCTGACGTTTCTCCTCGGCGAGCAGTTCCTCGGCGAGATCCGTGATACGGGCCGCAGCTCGATGATGGAAGCGGTGAGGAGCAAGGTCGAGGAGAGCGGCACGGCCGAGGAGAGCGGCACGGCCGGACGAACACTGCTCAACCGTGCGCTGGCGCTGCGCCATCAGGGCGACATGAAGAAAATCGGGAACGACCTGCCGCACGCGCTGGAGTCACAGCGGCAGTCGCTGGCGATTTTCGAGCGCCTCAGCGACGAGCGCGAGATCGCCCGCGCGCGCGCCCGCGTAGCCCGGACCCTGGAAGACCAGATGCAGGTCGCTGATTCCTCGAGCCATTACGAGCGGTCGATCCAGTCCTGGGACCGGGTCATCGCCGGGCCGGGCGCCGGCGCGGATGACTGCGTCGAGAAGGCCACCGCGCTCTTGGGAGCGTCCAGGATGAACGGAAGCGCCGGCCGAGCCGGCCGCGCCGCCGAACAGCTCGATCAGGCGGTACGAATCGCGTCAGATGTTCTGTTCGGAGGCAAAGGACCGTGCTCCGCGAAGTGGGAATCGATCGCTCCCTTTCCGCACGCCGGAGCCGTTGCCGTATTGAGCGAAGTCGCGTACATGCGGGCCGATCCTGCAGACGCCGCCGGTACCGCGGCCATGGCCGATCAGGCGCGCCGTCTCCAGCCGCAGTCGGTGAAGGCGCGGCGGCGCGCGCTGCTCACGCTCCGCGACCGCGGCAGCAGCAGCAGCGGGCAGCCGGCCGCCATGCTCAAAGACATGAGGGAGGTCCTTGCCGGATTCGACGAGCTCGGACGCTGGGACCCGCGGAACGCGGGCTGGACGCACGATCGCGCGCTGGCGCAACTGACTGTGGCCCTGGCCATCGCCGGCTGCCATCAGGTGAGAGACAGCGCATGTTCTCCGATGCCGCCTCTCGAGAATGCGCAGGCCATGACGCTGGAGGCCCTGACGACGCTGCGCACGCTGGCGGCGGCGGACCGGACCAACCAGTCGTTGCAAGCCAACGTCGGTTATGCGCTGGGCGCGTACGCGACGGTCCTGGGCGTTGCCGGCGGCCGAGCCGATCTCGCCGAGGCGCTGGCCCGGTTGCAGGAATCGGAACGGTTCTGGAGAGCCCGGCGCCGCGACCCGGCGGACACGCTCGCCATTCTGGATCTCGGCCGGATTCTGGAGCAACAGGCGTTCGTGCTCTACCAGCAGGAACGCCTTGCCGAAGCCGTGCAAACGCTACAGCGCGCTATCGCCATCTATGGGCCGCTGGAGCGGCGGCAGCCGGACAACATCCGGTTCATCGACAGTCTGGCTTCCACGCGCAGGATTGAACAATTTTTTCGAGACATGCTCGGTGATGCCGCCGGTGTGGCGGCTGCCGGGAAGGAAGTCCAGCGCCTCGACGAGGCGCGCAAAAAGGCAACCGGTCCGGCGCTCGAGAAAATCGAATCGTTAAAAGCGGCGGACCTGCAGCACTTCAACAAGGCCGTGGAGCTGAGGGACAAAGGCAACCTCACCGCATCCCTCGGTGAGTTGAGCGCGTCGGAAGAGAGCGCCCGTGAGCTCATCGTCCTGACCCCGTCGGATTTTGGAGCTTACTCGACGAACAGAGGGACCTACATGGCCATGGCCTGGACGCAGGAACAACTCCACAACGCCCCCGGACAGCTCGCCAGCCTGGCCGCGGGCATGAACGCCGCGCAGGTGGCAGCCTGGCTCGCGCCGGACGAGGAGCGGGAATCGAGAAATCTGGCCCTGCTCGACGTACGGAACGACGTCGCCACGGCCCTGTTCGAGCGCAAACGGACCGCCGAGGCGTTGGAGATCGTTCGCGAGAACATCGTCCTTGCCGAGGAGATGGCGGAGCGGCGGGAATGCATCCACTGCCGGTGGCATCTCGGCGTGGCCAAATGCCTGTTCGCCTCGGGGCAGCGCGACGTCTCGGCGGACGGGCTGCGCAGCGGCATCATTCACATCGAGAGTGCCTCGAAAGACGGGGCGAACGCCGACATTTTCCGGGATCTGGGTTACTGGCGGATGTTCCTCGCCGACGAACTGGCGAAAGCAGGCGCGGAACCGGCGGCCGACGAGCAGGGCCGGCTCGCGCTCGCGGCATACCGGCAGGCACAAAAGCTCGTGCCCGATGACGCAGACACGAACGCCACCATCGCGGAAATCGAGAAGATTCTACGGTAGAGATCAACGGCCCCACTTGATGCGCGTGTACGCGATCCGGAACCCCTGCCGTTCCGCGTTGCGCTGCGAGGCGCTGCCGGGAGCGGCGCCCATCGTGGCCAGATCGCAGCCGTGCTCCGCGGCGTGACGCAGCCGTGCCTCCAGGAGTGCGCGTTGCGCTCCCTGCTTGCGCGCCTCGGGGACCGTGCTCGCGCCGGCCAGGATGGCCACGCCGTCGTGAATGGCCACCGCGCCCGTGCCGGCCGCGCGTCCGTCGAGCTCCGCCAGGAACGGCGTCATCCCCTCGCTCGATGCCGACACGCGTCCGATGTCGCGCATGAACGAGCTCAGCTCCCCGAACTCTCTCCATCCCTCCGCCGCCGTATCCGACCAGAGATCGACTTCCTCCGCAGATGCGATACGCGCGCACACACGACCCTCGGTACCCGATGCGACGATCGGAATCGGACGGAACATCACCGACGTCAGCTCCACCGGCCGGTATCCACGAGCCACGAGCAACTCCAGCGTCTCCGCCGGCGCCATCGGCGACACCTCATGCATCACCGCCGCCCCGCGCTCGTCGAAGAAACGCTCGATCGTGTCCAGATCCTCGGCCGTGGGTGTCGTAAACAACCCCAGGCAAAACGTCTGCGTCAGCGGCGACCCGACCCCGTCGAACAGCGCATACGCACCCGCGCACTCCATCCAAGTCGCTCCACTCTCCGGCCGCAACCGCGCCCGCGCCTCCACGAACGCCCGGTTCGTCTTTCCCTCGCACGATTCCAATCGGCGGGAGAGAGCGAGGTCGGAGAGAGGGTAGGTGAGGTTCACGAGTAGATCGTATCGCGAGCCTTCTCCGTGCCGCAGCGCGGAGTCAAAACTTCATTGGATGATGTTTTGGAGGTCATTGAATGATGTCTGGAGACCCCTGAATGAAGTTTCAAACATCATCGAATGACGCTTAAGACTTCATTGGATGATGTTTTGGAGGTCATTGAATGATGTCTGGAGACCCCTGAATGAAGTTTCAAACATCATCGAATGATGTTTAAAATTTCATTGAATGATGTTCTGGAGCTCATTGAATGAGCTCTCGGAGATCTTTGAACGACCTCGGGATATCCGTGAATGACCTCCGATCGATCCTTGAATGATGTTTTGGAGATCATGGAATGATCTCTCCGAGGTCGGAGAACGAACTCCGGAAGTCTCTGAATGAAGTTTCAAACTTCATCGAATGATGTTTAGAACTTCATTGAATGATGTTTTGGAGATCTTCGAATGATCTTTCGGAGCTCGTTGAACGTTCTCGGAGATGCTCGAACGATCCTGTAACCGGGACTCAGCGTCTCGCGCAGATGCCTTGACCTCCGCGGTGGCATCCACCCTCACGTCGCCAACTCCAACTGTACGAAATCATCGTACGGTTTCCTTTTCGGCGCTGATGAGAGCCGCGTAGGCGGCATGAGAGCAATAGCACCCGGCTTCTAGCCGGGTGAATCCGAATGGGTCTCATCAAGCAAGCCCGCGTCAGCGGGCGACAGATTCACGTTCGCAGCGTCCTGTCGCCCGCTACACGGGCTCGATTCAATTTGCGCCGTTTTCACCCGGCTGAAAGCCGGGTGCTATTGCTCTCATGCCGCCTACAGCGGCTCCAGCAAGTCACATCGACCGCTGCGCCGGGAGCCACGCCGTGAATTCCTCCGGCAGGAGCGAGAGGATTTCGGCGGCGCGCATGCCGTAGAGGTCGTAGTTCAGGTCGAGCTGCTGCAGCACGGCGATGAGCCGGCGCAGGTTTCCCGGACGCGTGGACGTGGTCGCGCCTCGCTTGGGTCGTTTGGTGCGCCGGTTCCAGTACAGCATGTCGATGGCGGTGATGAGGCCGCGGTTGGTGATGAGGTCGCGGTGGAAGCTGAGGTCGTAGATGAACGTCCCGTGTTGATGCACGGCGGGGTGCAGGAGCAGCCGCGCGCGCTCGCCGTGCATGCGGTAGATGCGGTACGGGCCGGCCAGGAGGTGGCGCTCGTGCACCCAACTGCCGGCGCCGCCGGTGATGTAGTGGTAGTCCTCGCGCGGGCGCCGTTTGCCGTCGGCGCCGATGGGGGAGAGTTGATCAAAGTAGTAGAGCGCCAGCCAGGCCCACAGTCCGGCGTCGCTGGTCAGCCCCGGCGCTTCGACCGGCTGCAGGGTATTGTTCAGGTAGACCGCGGCGTCGAGCTTGTTCGCGAAGCGGCGCGGCGCGATCTCGATGCGCGGCTGGATGGGGGAGGAGAATTCGTCGACGTAGAGCAGCGCCGGGTTCGACTGAAACTCCGAGCCCGCGCGGATGCTGCGCAGGTACTCGCGGAAGGCGGCGATGCCGCGCGCATTCAGTTTGCGCAGCGCCGTCATTTCTTTTCCCTTTCATCGACAGAGGCCCGGAAGCTCTGCAGTTTCTCGATGACGCGATGGCGGCCGCAGAACGCCGCCGCTACCTCGTCGATCCACATGCGCCGGTCCTCGACGTCGGCGGGCAGCGCGGCGTCGGTCATCTCACGGGCCCAGCACAGCCACAGGCTCCACCACTCGTCCGTCTCCTCGGCCAGCTCGTACTGTTCGATGACGAGGATGTGCGTCAGGATCTCGCGCACGGCGGCGGGGTAGACGAGGGCGAAGAAGGCCGCGTCGTGACGGGCCAGGCGCTCGATGCCTTCGACGCGATTGTTCAGCTCCAGCACGGGACCGTTGGCCTCGAGCTCGATGCGCCACGGCACGTCGCCGAGGTCGCGAAAATTCACTTCGAGGAGCGGGATCCTCGCGCCGCCGTCGTTGGCGGAAGCGGAGACCGTGATGTCGTCCGCGGCGGCCACGATGCGCTGCATGTGCGCGCTGTTGTCGACCACCTTCACGCGGAACCGCACCACGCTGCCGCTGTCGATCTCGGAAAGACGCCGGTCGTCCGGAAGGGTGAGATCGCCGAGGGTGCCGCAGTCGAAGCGCATGTACGAGGTGCGGTAATGCGCCTCGACATAGACGCGCGACGTGGCGGGCGCGCTGACGGACGAGAGATCGAGCACCGGATCGAACGCCAGCACGCCGTCGCTCTCGCGGCGCAGCGTGATGCGGATCGCCGAGCGCGGGATCTTCGTCCGCTCAGTGAAGTTCAGCTTCCGCAGCATCGTCGTCCTTTCGCGACAGGCGCACCATCAGGTCGCGCCGCGCATCGAAGCCGGTGAGCGCGAGATGGAAATCGGGCCGCGTCGGCAGGAACTCCAGGCGGTTGCCACCGGCAGCGCGGATGTTCGCGCCTTCGTACGCCAGCGACAGACCATCGCCGTCGATCGTGAAATCGAATTCGTTGTACTTGCGGAACGGATTGCCGTTGCGCGTCCGGTACGCCACCTCGGCCAGGAACGTCACGCCGACGTCGGTGAGCGAGCCGCTGCCGCGCAGTGCGAAGCCGCCGGCCACGGGCAGGATCTTGATGCGATGCTCCTGAGGTTTAGGCGGGATGTTCGGGAGCTCGGCAGCTGCGGCTGCCGCGTCGGAAAGCGGCGGCTGCGGCCGCCGCACTCCAAACTGTTCTCCGTCTGAGGGGACGGTCACCGAGAAGATGTCGGCCAGCAGGTCGGGTGCGCGTCCGGCGGGCGGGGTCGTCACCAGCGCGGCCAATTGCGAGACGGCGTTCTTCACGTACCGCAGCGTGTACGCCCCGTTTTCGTAGGTGTTGCGGATCTTGTCGTTGCGCTCGGACCAGTCCGAATGCGCCGGATTCTCCGCGTCGCCGAGGAACGTGGAGAGCGCGTCGTCGTCGGCGACGAGAATGGCCCGCACCGGCTTGTCGCGCGGGCTGCGCACTTCCGGAATGGTGATGCCGCGGCGGATGAAGTGATGCTCGCCGCGTTTGAGCTGTTCGTCCTTCTCCAGGAGCACCGCAAAGTACGACGACGCCGCGCGGCTGCGCTTCCGCCGCACCGGCACATGGATGCGGAAGGCCAGCCGGTCGCCGGCATCGAAGCGGCGCCGCAGCAATTCCAACTGATCCGGCGCGATGGCATCCTCGCGCCACTTCGGCGCACCGGCGGTCGGCTCCGGGATCTGGATCCATTCCTCTTCGCTGAGGAGCATCGACCAGCGCGTCAGGGCACAGAGATTGTTGAGGTGATCGCCGGGCGCATATTGAGTGGCGATCGCATCGATGGTCGCGGACTGGATCGTCTCGACGACGCCGTTCTCTTCCACCGTCACGACGAGATCGCCGCGCGTGATCGGATAAAAGTACTGACGCACCACCGAGGCCACCACCTGCTCGAAACGAAGATCGTCATCGCGATGGAACGGCACCACGATCGACAGGCCGGGCTCGGAGCGCTGCAGACCAAAGTCCGCGGTGAACGCGTCGAGCAGCGCCTCGTCCGCCAGCGCATGCGGAAACGAATCGTCGCCCACGTGCGCCAGAAACCCGTACGGCGCGCGGCGATGGCCTTCGAGAATGTGCGTCTTTAGAACAGACTGGCCGAGGAGCAGACGGCGCTCGTCGTCGGCCCGGAGCGTCAATCCGAAGATCGTGTGGATGCGCGACGAGACCGAGAACACCGCCTTGCCGAGACCCCAGCGTCCGCGGTCCATCTCCCCCTTGCCGGTGCGTCCGACATTGCGCCAGAAGTAATAGAAATCGTTGCGCGCCTCATCCTCATCATCGAGCTCCGGATCGGAGCCCGGATCGCCGGTCAGCCCGCGTGTGCCGGAATCCTCGATGAGGAGAAACGGCATCGGACCGGTGAGGTCGGGCAGGGACGATTGCAGGTGCGGAGCGACGGACTCGAGATGCGGCTCCAGCCCATGCAGATACTTCGCCGCGACCTCCGGCGCCAGCGCCTGATCGTCCACGGCGAACCGGAACCGCACCCGCACCCGCGAATGCCCGCGCCGCGCGTCGAGCGAATTCTGGATGGCCTCGCGCACCAGCGCATCCGCAAGATCCTGCGCTTTGAAGAACTCGTCATGAACCGGATCGACGTTGATCTCTCCGCGATCCATCTCGCGGAAATGCCAGGCAGGAAAGGGGGACATGGGCCGGGCGGGATTGTAATTCAGAGGGCAGAGCGCAGAGGGCAGAGCGCAGAAGTTTTCCGGTGTTTTCTTCTGCCCTCTGCCCTCTGCGCTCTGCCCTCTTGCATGGTAGGGTAGAGACCACCCCCGGATCGTCATTCCTTTTCATTGGAGGTCGAGAAATGTCCAAGTGGACTCGCCGGAAATTCATCACCGTCACCTCGGTTGCCGCCGTGGCCGCGGCGGAGCTGGCCGCGCAGCAGACCCCTCAGCGCCCCAAAAAGAAAGGCCCCACGCGTTACGCCGTGCATCCCGCCATCGGTGTGGCGCGGCTGGGCAACAGTCCCGATGAGTTCTATCTGGAGCCGGAGACGATCGGCGGGCTGCCGATCGAGTGCTCGCCGGATGGGACGCCGAAGACCGAGGGCGGACGCCCCGTCTTCGTGAAAAAGTTCAAGGACGCCGAGGGACGAATCAAGCGGCAGGCTGCCCAGTTCCGCGTCTTCGCCTTCGACTCGAACGATCCCAACGATCCCGGCCGCGAGGTCACGCTCGACGACGCGGCGGTAGAGTCGATCGAGTGGACGGTGCATCTCGCCAACAAGAAATCGGTCTGGTACAACAACGATCAGTTCATCGGCAACGTCTACCTGGCCGGCGACAAGAACGCGGTCACGGAGAACGCCAACTACTATCCCAATCCCGACGATCCGCCGACGCCGCTCGTCGACGCCAGCCTGCGCAACTGGTACATCCAGGGCGAAGAGGACCGGCAGAAGCAGCTGATCATTGATCCCGGCCCGCGCACCGTGAACAAGCCCGGCCAGCGCGCGAAGTTTTCGCGCGACACGATCCCGGCCGACTATCCGAAGGGCGCCTTTCCTCCCATCGATCCGGAAAACCCGCGCGTCCCGTACGAGGTCAACACGCTCGGCGATGTGATCATGGGACGCTCCGGGCGCCTCGTTGTATTAGGCGGCTTCGGTCACTGCGGCGGACAGGTTCCGATCGCCACGTACACCGGCGCCGACACCTGGTTCGACGACATCTCCGACGGCCCGGTCTGGTGCAAGCTCAAACTCAAGGGAGAGGCTGAGCCGATCGTCCTGACGGCCTGGACGCTGGTCGGCTCGCCGAAGTACGCGCCCGAGCTGCGCAACATCTCCTCGCTCGACGACGTCATCTTCGACGTGGCCGTGCGCTTCCAGAATCTCGTGCCGGACATGTATCGGAACGACGGTTTCAATCCGAACTATCAGGCCAGCTACGAGCGCGACATCGAGCCGATCCTGGAGCGCATCGGCGACTACATCTGGGTGGCCAACGTGCAGTCGATGGTCTCGTTCATCTCGCCGCGGTTCAATCCGCGCGACGCGTCGGCGGCCAACGCGAAGAATCGCCAGACGTTCTTTTCCTACTTCCGCGATTCCTCGGGGAACGAGCTCTCCGAGCCGCACCAGACGCTCTTCCACAACCGCGTGCCGATGGTGCCGCTCAACTCCGGCTCGAACTCCGTCACCAACGAAGACCTCGACAAGTACATGGGTCTCACGCGGACGCAGTATTTCCTCATGGGTCAGTGGGCCAAAGGCAAGTTCACCACGGGCCCTGTCGCGTCGACGGTGAAGCCGTGGCCGAACAGCGTGCATCCGCTCGACCGCGCCTCGGCGGGGAATTGCGTCGGCCATCCGATGTCGCCCGGCATCGAGACCACCTGGAACTCGCGCAATCCGGTCATCTACAGCGAGCCGTATCGCATCAAGATCCATAAGGACGAGGCCTGGTATCGCGAGCACGGTCTGAGCACCCTCGGCGATGAGACCGGGACGTGGTACGCGAAGTTCGGCCCGAAGGACATCACGCCGCCGAAGTGGATGCAGGCAATCGACGGCTGCGAGCCTGGCGATCTCACCAAGCGGATGTCCGGCCCGTGGATGGCCGACTTCTATCAATGCTCGGTCGAGTACGTGAACTTCAGCGATCCGCCGAAGAAGCCGGATCCCAACACCACCGCCATCACCGAGATCCCTCTGCCGCCGACGTACTACACGTACTGGTGGCCGCCGCAGGCGCCGATGCACGTGCTCACCGGCGCGATGACTCCGGAAGAGCAGGCCGAGGCGGGAGTGCCGGCCGGCTTCCAGGTCTATTACACGCGCGGCGCGAACAACATCGGCAATCTCACCATCGCCTGGTCGTACATGGGCTTCATCGTCAACGAGAATGACTCCCCCGAGGGGCGGATGTATCCGTACTTCGTCGAGCAGGAACGCAACCACGACCGTTTCACGCCGGCCGCGGTGGCCGTGGGACATCCGATCAACCAGCTCTCCGCCACCGGCAGCTACCTCCAGCCGACCAACTACTTCACGCTCGCCTGGTTCATGAAGGACGAAGGCGCGATCGCCGAATGCGACGGCGTCCCGCCGGACGACCCGAGATGCAAGGGTGATTAGAGGGCAGAGGGCAGAGCGCAGAGGGCAGAAGCAAAAGCATTCGACCGTGGTCGGCGGGGGGCCTTCTGCCCCCTGCGCTCTGCGCTCTGCCCTCTGTGATGTTGCCATCATCGGCGGCGGACCGGCCGGTTCCGCCGCCGCGCTGACGCTGCTGCGCTATTCGAAACTGCGGCCGGTCATCTTCGAGCGTTCTTCGTACGACGCCTGGCGCGTCGGCGAGACGCTCTCTCCCGGCGTGTTCCCGCTCCTCCAGTACCTCGGCGCGGAGTCCGTGCTCACGAATCGCGGACAGCGCCGGGCCTATGCGACCAGCGCAGCCTGGGGAAGCGCGGACGTCGTATCCCGCGATTTCCTTTTCACCGGCGGCGGCGATGCCTGGCACCTCGATCGCGCGCAGTTCGATGCCTCGCTCGCGCAACTGGTCGTGGCGCGCGGCGGAACCGTGCTCACCGGAACGCCGTTCACCGCGGACACGCTTGGAGCGCGCTATGTGATCGACGCCACCGGAAGGCACGCCGCGTTCGCGCGCACGCGAGGTGCGCACGCCATCGCCGAGGACACGCTCACCGGACTCGTGGCCGTCTTCGAAGGCGGTCAGGAGGCGCAGACCGCGACGCTCGTGGAAGCGGTCGAGGATGGCTGGTGGTACTCGGCACGCCTTCCCGAAAACCGGCTCGTCGTGGCGTTCATGACCGACGCCGACATCATCCGCACCGGTCACCTGCACGAGCGCGAAACCTGGCTGGCCCGCCTCGGCGCAACCCATCCCACGCGCATTCGCGTGGCAGATGCGCAGCTCGTCCACGGCCCCGTCGCCTGTCCGGCCCATTCCCAGATCCTCGAGCCGGTGGCGGGCGACGGCTGGATCGCCGCGGGGGACGCGGCTGTCGGCTTTGATCCACTCTCGTCGATGGGCATCGGCTACGCCATCACCTCGGGGATCCAGGCCGCCCGCATCGCCGCCGGCAGCCTGGGGGGCGACAAGGAACACGCGCAGCTCTTTGCGGCCGACGTGAAGAAACACTACGCCGCCTACCTCGCGCGCAGGAAGGCGTACTACGCCATCGAGAAGCGCTGGCCGGACTCGCCGTTCTGGAAACGCCGGACTTAGTGGACGACGTGGACGTTGTGGACGAAGTGGACACCCACGTCCACCACATCCACTGAAGTCCACGACGTCCATCGCTCTCGCGAATTGCTTTCCCGGTACACTCCCGCCCGTGATCCTCACGGTGGGCTCGCGCGTCGGTCCCTATCAGATCGTGGCGCCTCTTGGGGCGGGTGGGATGGGGGAGGTGTATCGCGCGCGCGATCCGCGCATCGGGCGCGAGGTGGCAGTCAAGGTCCTGCCGCCGGCGTTCGCCGCGCACGCCGGGAGCGTGCGGCGTTTCGAACAGGAAGCCCGCGCGGCCGGTGCGCTCAGCCATCCCGGTCTGCTCACCATCTTCGACGTCGGCACGCACGACGGCATCCTCTACATCGTCTCGGAATTGCTGGAAGGTTCGACCCTCCGCGAGCGCATGACCGAGCGGGCCTTGCCGATGCGCCGGGTGGTCGACTACGCACTGCAGATCGCGCGCGGACTGGCCGTGGCGCACGACAAGGGCATCGTCCATCGCGACCTCAAGCCGGAGAACATCTTCATCACCGACGACGATCGCGTGAAGCTGCTCGACTTCGGCCTGGCCAAAGTGCTCGACGACGATCGCGTGCTCGCCACGGCCGACGCGCTGACCCAAAAACAGGAGTACGAGCGGCCGGACACCGGCTCCGGCGTGGTCATCGGCACCGTCGCCTACATGTCGCCCGAGCAGGTGCGCGGCCAAGCCATCGATCACCGTACCGACGTCTTCGCCTTCGGCATCGTGCTCTACGAGATGCTCGGCGGGGTGCGTCCGTTCCGCGGTCCGTCGCACGTCGAGACCATGGCCGCCATCCTCCATGAGGATCCGCCGCAGCTGCCGCCCGCGGTGACGACAGCGCTGGAGCGCATCGTGTTGCATGCGTTGCAGAAGTCGCCCGCGCAGCGCTTCCAGTCGATGACCGACGTGGTCTTCGCGCTGGAGACGTTCTCCTCGGGCGGCGAGTCCGCCACGGTCACGCCGAAGCCGCGCACCAAACGGGAGGCGAAAGCCTCGCGGACGCCCGCGGATGTGAAGTTCCGGCGCGCCAGTTTCCGCCGCGGCTTCATCATGACGGCGCGGTTCGCGCCGGACGGCTCGATCGTCTACGGCGCCAGCTGGGAAGACGAGCCGAACGAGATCTTCGCCGCGCATCCGAACAATCCCGAGTCGCGCCCTGTGGGGCTGGCCAGCGCCCTGGCCAGTGCCGACATCCTGGCCGTCGCTCCGAACGGCGAGCTGGCCGTCTCCCTCGGACGCCATTTCATCGGCGGCTGGGTCACCAGCGGCACACTGGCGCGCGTGCCCTCGTTCGGCGGCGCGCCGCGCGAGCTCGCCGCCGACGTGCAGGATGCGGACTGGACACCGCATGGCCATGCGCTCGCGGTCATCCGCACCGAGGGCGAACGCTTCGTGATCGAGATGCCGCTGGGCACGCGCATCTACGAATCGGCGGAATGGATCAGCCATGTGCGTGTCTCACCGAAAGGCGATCGCATCGCCTTTCTTCAACATGAACGGTGGGGGGACGACGGCGGGCGCGTCGTCGTGATCGGAAGCCACGGAGAGCGCCTCGTCGAGTCGAACAGCTATCACAGCATGGCTGGTCTGGCCTGGACGCCGGGCGGCGACGAGGTCTGGATGTCCGCGCACCACGAAGGTACGGGCCGCGATGTGATGGCGCTCTCGATGCGTGGGAAAGAACGCGTCGTCCTGCCGGCGGCAGGCTGGTTCACACTCCACGACATCGCGCCCGACGGACGGCTTCTCATGGCCGTGGAGAGCGGACGGCGCGAGATGGTGCAGGGGACGCGCGACGGCGTCGAGCGCAATCTCACCTGGCTCGACTGGTCGTTCCTGGCCGGCATCTCGCCCGACGGCTCGCGCGTCCTCTTCGAAGAACAGGTTGGTGCGCGCCGGAACAACGCCAACGCCGTCTACGTGCGAAAGTCCGATGGCTCGCCGGCCGTACGCTTCGGCGAAGGCACCGCGCGCTCCTTCTCGCCGGACGGACGACTCATCGGTGTCATCCCTCCCGGCAGCGACTCGCTGCATCTGCTGCCGGTCGGAGTGGGCACGCCGAAGACCGTGCCGCTGCGCGGACTGGAATCCTGCCTCTGGTGGGACTGGACGCCCGATGCCACACGCCTCGTGATCTGGGCCCATCACCGCGACGCCGGGAGCCGCCATTTCGTCCTGACCATCGACGGCGACGAACCGCCCCAGCCGGTCACGCCCCCGGGCTGCGGCTGGTGGTTCGGCATCGCCCCCGATTCCACCAGCATCGTCGCCTCCATGCCCGACCGCGCGCCCATGATCTACCCGCTCGCCGGCGGCAATCCGATTCCGGTCCCGGGCGGCGAGCCGGGCGACCTCCCGATCCAGTGGAGCCATGACGGCGCCATCTTCGTCTTCCGCCCCGGCCGCCTGCACATCGCCATCGACCGCATCGACCTCGCCACCGGCGCCCGCACCCGCTGGCACGACCTCCACCCCACCGACCCCGCCGGCATCATGGACATCCAACCCATCTTCATGACCCGCGACGGCAACCACTACGCGTATGCGTATCGGAGGTTCATTTCGGACCTGTATATCGTGGAAGGGTTGCTGTGATCTGTACGTACGATTTTGCTATACTGTACGGACCATGAAGAAGAAGCTCACCCGCACCGGCAACAGCGTCGCCCTCGTCCTCGACAAACCGATGCTCAAGCAGCTCGGGGTGGACGAGAACAGCGAAGTGGAAGTGTCGATGAATGGGGATGTGCTGGTCATGACGCCCGTTCGCGATGATACGCGCCGGCATGAATTGAACAAGATTCTCGAGGATCTGGACGAAGAGTACGGCGGTGTTTTTCGGCGGCTGGCCGAGTAGTAGCCATGGAGCCGCTGTTCCTGACACTCGAGGAAGTCCTCGCGATCCACGAGAACCGTGTTCGCAAGTACGGCGGTTCGTCCGGATTGCGTGATCTCGGACTCCTTCAATCCGCGCTGGGCAACGTCGAAGCCACTTTCGGTGGTGAGTTTCTCAACGAGACGCTTTTCGAAATGGCTGCGGCGTATCTCTACTCGATCTGCCGAAACCATCCTTTCCTCGATGGAAACAAGCGAACCGCTCTTGCGTGCGCGCTGGCATTTCTTCGGCTGAACGGCACGAGGATCAAGTCCACACAGAACGATCTCTACGACCTCGTTATCGGCGTCGCGGAGGGCCGCGTGAGCAAGGCTGCCGTAGCCGTGTTCTTCGAGCAGCACGCCTCTTCAGAATAAGCTGACACGACACTACGAGGCCTTCCGGGTAAAATCCCATTCATGCCGTTCAAGTTGCCGTCGATCGTCGTGGTCCTGCTCTTCGTGTGCGCGTCGCTCTCCGCTCAGGAACAGTCCGCTCAGGAGCAGCCGGATGTGTGGTCCTGGGCTCATCGCATGGAAGTGCGTGCGAATTACCGGTGGTCGAAGGAGGAACTTCTCACCCGTCAGTTCCCGAAGGGGGCGGTGTTGACGACGCCGGATCCGGGCAGTGAGCTGGAGCTGAACGTGGCCGACGTCCAGCTCGACCTCGGGTACGGCGACTGGTTGGCCATGCGGGCGAAGGTACATGCCCAGGCCAAGCATCGCCGCAATCCGACATCGAGCGACCGGCAGGTCGATGCCGACGAGCTCTGGATCCGCCTCGGCGTGAAGCCGGAGTTCCTGACCCGGCCGGACGGGACGTCGTTCTTTGTGCAGGCCGGCAAGTTCCCGAAGATGGAGCGGCAACCGATCCGGTTGCTCGAGAGCTACGGGCTGGCTGCGACGGCGTTCAATCGGTTCGAGGACGTGCAGGTGCAGGGCGGCGGCACGGTAGGCCGGAACTTCTACTGGCGCGCGCAGGTGGCCAACGGCAATCCGCTCTTCATCCGCGATCCGAATGCCCTGGCCGGCGACAACGGCACCGCCGGCCAGGTCCGGCGCCTCGAGCCGCCGGAGCTCGGCTCCGGATTCCCGATCCTCTACAACGCCGAGACCGAGGACCTGTTTTTCGACACGAGCAACATCCAGACCGGCGAGGCCCTCGGCTATCGCTGGCAGCGCGAGAACGAGACGCTCGGCTTCGACGTCATGGTCTTTCACTACAAGCGCGATCTGGCCGACACCGTGCCGCTGACCGGCACCGAGTACGGCGGGGACCTGGACATTCTCGTGGTCAAAGGCTCCGAGGTGGGGGAGCCGATCGATCGTGGCCTGGCGATCGTGCCGGGTGATAGCAACAAGGAAGAGTTCGGTGCGCGGTTGTACGGCGAATGGGGCAAGGCCACGGTCAACGCGCAGATGACCTGGCAGGAAGTGGCCGGTCTGAAACGCGAAGGCTGGGAGCTCGAGGTCGGCTATCGCTGGCCGCTGCAACTCGGACCGGTCCAGTCGATCCAGCCGGCCGTCCGCGTGAGCAACCTCGACAACCATTTCGGCGCACATCCGCAGTACCCGGCGATCAGCGCGCGCTGGGACTGGCGGAAATACGACGCCGGCGTGCGCATCGGTCTCACTCGCGGGCTCGACGTCACGCTCGAATATACGACGCACGACACCTTCAACCCTGCCGGACGCGTACCGATCGACATGACCGAGGTGCTCGTCACCGCGCGCTGGAAAATGTGACGCACGGCGCACGTCTTGCTCTCCGAGGAGTGTGGAGGAAGCAAGCATGCGTAACGAAATGATCGGTGCGGTCGTGCGCCGGGCCATCGAGCATCCGGAGTTCCGCCGGAAGCTGATGGAGAGCCCGCAGGACGCGCTGCAGTCGCACGGTTTCGCACTCGAATCGGCGGAAATGGAAGAGATCGAGAAGATCCGCACCGACCTGGGAGCGGGTGATGACGTCGAGCAGCGCCTGGTCGATATCGCCGGGAGTTACGGGGTGCAGGCCGGCAGGCAGTAAGCAGGCCTCCCGCGCATCCTTTCGCCTCGCCGTCCGTCTCAGCAGATAGGAATTTGACTCCGATCGGGCTGGTTCGGAACGGCTGCCAAACCGGCACCGCGCGGCAACTCGCGGCTCATCAACAATTACAGCGAATCGAGGCACCTTCACGGATGCGCGTTTTCACCCCGAAACGAGCAGTTGTCTTCGCCGTCGCAGTCCTCTTCGGCGCCGGCGCCTTTGCCAGCAATCCCTCTCCCCGCGCTCAGGCACGCATGGTTTGGGACATCCCCAACGACGTTGGGGTTCTTTTCGGTGGGATCGGACCGCTCGACAAGGGCACCAGTCTTCAGCACAACAGCGCCGAGACCTGGCTCTGGAACGGCAGCCGCTGGCTGCAGCGCTTTCCGGCCACCATCCCTCCTGCGCGCGCCATCCATTCCATGGTGTGGGACTCCACCCGCAACCGTGCGGTGATGTTCGGCGGACGCCGGGAAGGCACCGATAAGGACGAGCCGTATACCTTCATCAACGACACCTGGGTCTACCAGAACGAGAACTGGTCGCAGATCCAGACCGCGGCCAACCCGCCTGTGCGGCAATTCGGGGCCATGGCCTACGACGAGAGCCGCGACAAGGTCGTGCTCTACGGCGGCAACATCCAGAAGCCGGTCGACGACACGTTCGAGGCGCGGTACGACACGTGGGAGTTCGACGGACTGGACTGGACCGAGCGGACCATGCCCGCGGCGACGAATCCGAAGGTGGCCAAGCCGATCCTCGGATATGACGCGGCGCGCAACGAAACGGTCATGGTCGGCCTCAACGACACCGGGACCGCCACCGTGATGTACCGCTACGACGGCGCCAATCACACCTGGAGCGCTGTCACTCCCGTGAAGATGCCGACCTGCGTCAATGACGGCTACATGGTCTATCGGCCGCACCGCGGCCGCCTGCTGTTCCTCGGCGGCGTCTGCGCGACGACCACGCCGCAGCTCGAAGAAGCGTGGGAGTGGGACAACGCCGGCAACACCTGGACCCAGGTCACGATCAGTGGCATGACCCGCGGCGCCACTCAGGCGGTGGCGTTCGACCCTCTTCGCCGTGAAGTGGTGATGTTCGGCGGTACCACCGCCCTGGGCAATGTCCTCTTCTCGCAGACCGTCATCCTGCAGCCGGACAACGCCTGGCGGGTGGTCGTCATCAACCTCCGTCCCCAGCCGCGTTCCCAGACCGGGTTCGATCTCGACGCCGCCTCCAACACGATCTGGATGTTCGGCGGTCTCGACGAGACCAGTCAGTTCTACCACACCGACCTCTGGGGCTACCGGAACGGACAATGGTTCCCGGCCTCGCAAGGTCCGACTACCGACTGCGACAGCGCCCTGACGGCCTTCGACACCGATCGGAACCGGCTGGTCGTCAGCTGCAAAGGAAACGAGACGTTCGAGTGGGACGGCAGCGCCTGGACCTCGTTCCCCGATCTGAAGACGAAACCGCAGATCCGCTTCTTCGCCGGGATGGTCTACGACCCGATGCTGAAGAAGACCGTGTTGTACGGCGGATTCAACAACAACGACTTCCGTAACGACACCTGGACCTGGAACGGCACCGCCTGGACCGAAGTGAAGATGTCCAAGGACAAACGGCCGCCGCACCGCGGGCAGATGTCCATGTGGTTCGACCCGCTGCAGGGCAAGGTCGTCCTCTACGGAGGCATCGGCCGCGGCAGCGTCAACGAGCACGTCACGCGCTACAGCGACATGTGGGCGTTCAACGGCTCCGGCTGGGCCAAGCTCACCGTCTCCGAGACCCCGGGTGGCCGGTTCGGAGCGCAGGTGGCCGTGAATCCCGTGACCGGCAAGACCCTGCTGTTCGGCGGTCTCCGTGTCGTCGTCAGAGACGACGATCCCAAAGGCGAAGCGCTCAAACAGTTCTTCGACAACGACACCTGGGAATGGGACGGCGCCGCCAGCCGCTGGACGCGCATCTTCACCGACCCGGCCACGCCGGAGCCCGAGGTGCGCGAAAACGGGTCGTTGGCCTGGGACCCGGTCGCTTTGCGGCTCGTGATGTACGGCGGCTACGCCGACGGCTTCTACCGCTCCGATCTGTGGGAGTGGACGGGCACGGACTGGGTTCCGCGCCTCGAACAAGCCTTCCGCCGCCGCGCCGTCCGGTAGAAAAGCAGAGGGCAGAGCGCAGAGGGCAGAGGGCAGAAGCCCTCTGCCCTTCGTGCTTTTCCTTCTGCGCTCTGCGCTCTGCGCTCTGCCCTCTCAACGTGCTACCTTATTCGGCCTCATGTCGGAATCACTGATCGCACACTCCACGGGCAGCTTCGCACCGGCGCGGTTCCGCCGCAGCGTGGCGGACGCGCTCGAGATGGCGCACGGCGTCGATGCCGTGGCGCTCGAAGAGCGCGCCGCATCATTGGCGAAGCGTTCGCTCAAGAAAGAGGCGAAAGTCTGGGGCCTGAAGCTGGCCATCAGCATGATCGACCTCACCACGCTGGAAGGGAAGGACACCCGCGGCAAGGTCGTGGCGCTCTGCAACAAAGCGATCCGTCCCGATCCGTCCGATCCCAGCATTCCGCACGTGGCCGCGGTCTGCGTCTATCCGACCATGGTGCCGTTCGTGAAGCAGGCCTTGAAGGGGACCAACATCAATTGTGCCGCGGTGGCCACCGGCTTCCCCAGCGGACAGACCTTCACCAGCATCAAGGTGCAGGAGACGCGCGAGACCGTGGCCCTGGGCGCCGACGAGATCGACATGGTCATCGACCGCGGCGCCTTCCTCTCCGGCGACTTCCAGAAAGTCTTCGATGAGATCGCCGAGGTCAAGGAAGCGTGCGGGCCGGCGCATCTCAAAGTGATCCTCGAGACCGGCGAGCTCGCCAACTACGACCAGGTCCGCCGCGCCTCGCTCATCGCCATGTACGCGGGCGCCGATTTCATCAAGACCTCCACCGGTAAAGTGACCGTCAACGCCACCTTGCCGGTCACGCTGGCCATGTTCGAGGCCATTCGCGATTTCTACCACGTCACCGGCAAACGGATCGGGATGAAACCCGCCGGCGGGATCTCCAACGCCAAGCTCGCGCTGGCGTATCTGGTGCTCTTGTACGAAACGCTCGGCGCGGAGTGGATGACGCCCGAGCTGTTCCGCCTCGGCGCGTCGTCCCTCTTGAACGATATCCTGATGCAATTGAGGAAAGAGCGCACCGGTGCCTATCAGTCGGGCGACTATTTCACGTTGGATTGAGACCTTCCGGATAAACAATGACTACGACTGAAATCGAAACCAGAGAACGTCTCTCTCCCGGCCCTGCCTCCTCCTCGGTATTGTGGGAGTACGCGCCCTCGCTCGAGTCGACCGATCACGTCAAGATCGCCTCGCGTTACAACCTCTTCATCGGCGGCAAGTTCGTCGAGCCGCATTCCAAGAAATGGTTCGACACGCTCAATCCGGCCACGGAAGAGCATCTGTCCCAGATCGCCGAAGCGGATGCCGAAGACGTCGACCGCGCCGTCAAGGAAGCGCGCCGCGCGTATGTGAAAGTCTGGAGCAAGATTTCTCCGTCCGAGCGCGCCAAATACATCTTCCGCATCGCTCGTCTCATTCAGGAAAAATCGCGCGCACTCGCCGTTGCCGAAACGATGAACGGCGGCAAGCCGATCAAAGAATCGCGCGACGTCGATATCCCGCTCGCCGCCGCGCACTTCTTCTATTACGCGGGCTGGGCGGACAAGCTCGAATACGCCTTTCCCAATCGCAACGTAGCGCCGGTCGGCGTGGCCGGGCAGATCATCCCCTGGAACTTCCCGCTGCTGATGGCGGCCTGGAAAATCGCCCCGGCGCTCGCCGGCGGCAATACCGTCGTGCTGAAGCCGGCCGAGACCACGTCCATCACCGCGCTCATGCTCGCCGAGATTCTCCAGGAAGCAGAACTGCCGCCGGGCGTGGTCAACATCATCACCGGCGCAGGCGGCACCGGTGCCGCGCTCGTCTCGCATCCGGACGTCGACAAGATCGCTTTCACCGGCTCCACCGACGTCGGCAAGCGCATCCAGCGCGCATTGTCCGGGACGCACAAGAAACTGACGCTCGAGCTGGGCGGCAAAGCGCCGAACATCGTCTTCGAAGACGCCCCGATCGATCAGGCCGTCGAAGGGATCATCAACGGCATCTACTTCAATCAGGGACATGTCTGCTGCGCCGGCTCGCGGCTCTTCGTCCAGGAGTCGGTGGCCGAGCCGGTCATTCGCAAACTCAGGGAGCGCATCGGCACGCTGCGCGTCGGCAATCCGCTCGACAAGAACACCGACGTCGGCGCCATCAACTCGCGCATGCAATTGGAAAAGATCCAGGAGCTCGTCGCCTCCGGCGTCGAAGAGGGGGCGGAGATGTTCCAGTCCTCCTGTGCATTGCCGGCGCGCGGCTATTGGTTCGCGCCGACGTTCTTTACCGGCGTCTCCCAGTCGTCGCGCATCTCCCAGGAAGAGATCTTCGGACCGGTCTTGTCCGTCTTGACGTTCCGCACCCCGGAAGAGGCATTGGAGAAGGCCAACAACACTCCTTATGGCCTCAGCGCCGGCATCTGGACCGAGAAAGGCTCGCGCATCCTCAAGATGGCGTCCAAGCTCCGCGCCGGCGTCATCTGGGCCAACACCTACAACAAATTCGACCCCACCTCGCCGTTCGGCGGCTACAAAGAATCCGGCTTCGGTCGCGAAGGCGGCCGGCACGGCCTCGGGCCGTACGTGGTGCTCTCATGACGCGCTTGAACGTTCGCAAAACCTACAAGCTCTACATCAACGGCGAGTTTCCTCGCACGGAGTCGGGACGTTTCTACGCAGTGACCGGCAAAGGGGGAGAATTGCTCGCCAATGCATGCCGCGGGTCGAGGAAAGACCTGCGCAACGCCGTCGCCGCCGCGCGCAAGGCCCAGGGCGGATGGGCCGGGAAGACCGCCTACAACCGCGGCCAGATCCTCTATCGCATCGCCGAAGTGTGTGAGTCCCGCGCCGCCGAGCTCGCCGATGAACTGCGCCAGCAGGGATCCACGGCCGCCGCCGCGCGCAAGGAAATCGAGAGCGTCATCGACCGCTGGGTCTATTACGCCGGTTGGAGCGACAAGTACACCCAGCTCTACGGCTCCGTGAACCCCGTCGCCGGCCCGTACTACAACTTCACCATCCCGGAGCCCACCGGAGTCGTCGGCGTCGTCGCCCCCGACCAGCCGGCCCTCCTCGGCCTCGTCAGCCGCATCGCCCCCGCCCTCGTCGGCGGCAACACCGTCGTCGCCATCACCTCCGAAACGCGCCCCCTCGCCGCCGTCACCCTCGGCGAAGTCTTCCAGACCTCCGACGTCCCCGCCGGCGTCATCAACCTCATCTCCGGCATCAAGAGCGAGCTCGTCCCCTGGCTCGCCTCCCACATGGACGTCAACGCCGTCGACACCACCGGCGTCGCCCCCGACGCCATTGCCAACGTCCAGAAAACCGCCGCCGAAAACGTCAAACGCATCGTCCACTTCGACGCCGAAGAAATCGGCTGGGCCGACGGCCGCAGATCCCAGGGCCCCTACGCCATCTTCGACTTCCAGGAAGCCAAGACGGTCTGGCACCCGATGGGGATGTAGCCCTGGCCGGATGGCTCCAAAAACCGACGGTCGGGACTCTAACTTGATGGGGTAGGTACCCATTCTTTCTAGGGTAAGTACCCATTCTTTCTAGGGTAGGTACCCATTCTTTTTAGGGTACCCACCCATTCTTTTTTGGGTAGGTACCCATTCTTTTTTGGGTAAGCACCCATTCTTTTTTGGGTACCTACCCTTCTTTTTTAGGGGTCCCAATCAGGGCGATCCCCTGTGTTTTCAATGTTTTCAACTAGACTGCCGGCGGTCTGGGGTCAGGTCTTCGGGATCGGGGTCTCCAGATTCGGGGTCAGGCCTTCGGTTTGCTCGAAAATCTCCAGATTCGGGGTCAGGCCTTCGGTTTCCTCGAAAACAGAAGACCTGACCCCGGTAAGCCCTGTTGCCGGCGGGGTCGACGGCTAAGCTTTCTCCCCGCGGGTCGAGCTCGTTGCCCCGGAGGGGCAGCCAGAGGGTAGCCGGTGGCAAGCGAGGAACGAGTGCCGCCACCGGTGATGTCCGGTTTCCATTTTCCGCCCCGGCAGGGGCTGTAGAGCTCTACCCGGGCCGGGCTCAGCCACCAGTTTCACGAGCCTGAAATAAGCGCGGGGAGCCCCCGGTTAGCAGCTGTCCCGACGCCAAAACCGTCGAAGCGAAACGAGCAGTAAGCAGTTGAAATAACAAGCGGTTGCGGCAAGTTGTACATGATCCCGCCGGATGGACGGTGGGCGCGAACGCAGCGAATCGCGCTCAGCATCGATCCGAAGCGATCAGCAGGCCGGTTCCTTGACAACTGAATAGGAAAGCAACGAAGGCAAACGTGATTCCTTTGAGCGCCTGCGGTTCGACCGTAAGGTTGGCGAATGCAGGGCTCAACAGAAACAACAAGTAGTATCCGAATAAACGACAGTTGATTCGACTGTTGTCAGAGCTTCAGATTTTCTAGTTCAAACTGGAGAGTTTGATCCTGGCTCAGAATGAACGCTGGCGGCGTGCTTTACACATGCAAGTTGAGCGAGGCCGGTAGCAATACCGAGTCGAGCGG
>Ga0207428_10000273_pt1 | contig 69634 bp, 55 predicted proteins | sample RhiMethybrSRZTD1_FD_187600 | JGI IMG/M metagenome (GOLD analysis project Ga0207428, IMG submission 187600) | Populus rhizosphere microbial communities from Tennessee, USA - Rhizosphere MetaG P. TD hybrid SRZTD1 (SPAdes) (version 3) | ecosystem: Host-associated > Plants > Roots > Rhizosphere >... | reverse complement strand
TGCCCTGATGATCCTGTTCGACAGCTCGTTTCCCTTCGCGGTCGGCGAGCGGCGCCTTCTCAAGCGGGCGACTCCGTTCTCTCTTCTGTCCTTCGATTTCTCGCGGATTCCCAGCATCATGGAAGAGCGCGCCACGACCTACCAGACGCTGTTCTTCCAGACCCTGCAGATCGAGGGTGTCTTCCCGGACTCGAAGACCATCGCCGTGGTGAACCTCCGCCACACCGACGCCAAGTGGGCTGCCGACCTGAGTGACCTGCCGCCGGCCTGCCGGGCCGAGGCGACGCCGCTCGAGACTCCGCAAGAGGTGCGGGAGCGCATCGCCGAGATCCCGACGCGACTGGTGCTGTCGGGGGAGTGCGATCGCCAGCTCCTCTTCACCGCCGCGTCCAAGCTGGTCGAGGAGCACCGCGACAGGATCCTGCAATTCCTGGATCGGTAGTGAGAGAAGGGCCGCGACCCGGCCCACGAATCACAACCTGTGCTTGGGATGCGGCTCCGCGGTCCAGCGAGCGGGCGGCACCAGGTCGTTGTCCCGGAAGCGCGTCCACCGGAACGGCGTGAGGTCGTAGTTCCGCGAGCGGCCGTGCAGGATCACGTCGGAGATGATGTCGCCCATCATCGGCGAGTGCTTGAAGCCGTGGCCGCTCCAGCCGAAGTCGGCGAAGAGACCGGCGTACTCCGGGATCGCGCCCAGCACGGGATGATGGTCCGGCGTCGCGTCGTAGAGTCCTGAATAGCCGCCCATGGCGAGCCCGTGTTCCATCACCGGGAAGCGATGCGCGATGAGCTCGGCGTTCTTCACGATCTGATCCGGGTCGGCGCCCTCGTTGTATGAGTCGGGGTCGACGATCTCGTCGTAGGCGAGCTTGCCGTGGATCGTGAGATCGCCGTGCTCGGGACGCATGTACGTCATCTGCACGCTGTCGGCGACGGCCGGATGTACGCCGAAGCCTGCAGGCCGCCGGAAGAAGCACATCTGATGACGCTCGGGCTTGATGGACACCTCGATGCCGAGCGGCCGCAATAGCCGGTCGGCCCACAGCCCCGCGCAGTTCACGACGACCGGCGCGTCGACGTCGACACCCTCCGATCGCACGCCCACCACCTCGTTGCCGTCAGTGCGGATCGCGTCGACGGCGCGGTATTGCACGATCGTCGCGCCGAGCTCACGCGCCCGGTTGGCCAGCGCATTCGCCGTGGAAGACGGATCGGCGTAGCCGGATTCCGACTCATACGAGGCGAGCGCGACGTCGTCGACGTTGAGGGCCGGCACGAGCGCCTTCACCTCGGCCGGCGAGATCAGCGCAACCCGGGCACCGACCTTCTGCGCCTGCATCGCGTTGTGCCGAAGGTGCGGCGCCTTGTCCGGCCCCGCGAGCGCCAGCAAGCCCACCTGCTGGTAGCCGGGATCGCCGTCGCCCCCGACCGCGTCCTTCCAGTGGCGGAACATCTCGGCCGCCGCGCTGGCGGTGCGCGTGAAGAAGTCCATCGCGTAGAAGCGGCGCACGAGCGCGGTCGAGCGGCCCGTGGGGCCGGACGCGATGAATTTCTTCTCGATCAGCAGCACGCGGCCGGCCTTCTTGCGTGCGAGGTGAAACGCGAGGCTCGCGCCGTGGACGCCGCCGCCGATGATCACGAAGTCCGCCGTCCGGGGAAGATCGGCGCTCATTACCGCAGACGGATGCCTCCCTCACGTACCGCGGCGGCCACGCGGCGCCAGTAGTCGTGCTCCGGGGTGTCGGGGGCATGGGCCTCGGCGTTCGCCAGCGCGGTTCGCCACGCGGGATCCTGGCCGAGCTGCGAGATCAGCATCGTCGCCATGCCCTGAGCCATGTCGTGCGGAGCCGCCGGCCGCGCCCGCTCGACCTGTCGCGGCGAGTCGGTGGCCCGCGCGGGCGTCACCGAGAGCGGCTGCGCCGCGGGCGTCGTCGTCACGGCAGCGGGAGCCGGTGTGGCCTGTGGCGGCTCGGGCGCGGCTGAGCGGGGCTTCGCGGTGCTGTCGTGATTCGCAAAGCTCTCGCGCCAGGCGATGAACAGCTTTTGCCAGCCCGGGCTCGTGACGACGATGCCGACGATGACGGCAAGTCCGCCGGCGATGATGGCGACCGCCGCCGCGATTTCACCGCGTCTCGCGCGGGCGCGCGGCTCACCGGGATGGCCCTCCACCACAACGCTGTGCATGCGGCGCCTCCCGCGCGTCGCCGGTTTCCGGAGTGACGAGAGGGCCAACTTTAGCGCCGTGCGGTGAGGCCCGCAACTGCATCGAAGGCGACGCGGCGTCAGCGCTTCTGCGATTTGGGGGCGCCCGACCACGCCGCGCGGATTTGCTGACGGCTCACGCCGATGTCGCGCCCGGGGAGCAGCACGCGACACTCCGCGGCCTTGATCATGGCGTCAGAGATCTTCGGCGACACGACGTAGGTCGCGACGATCCTGTCGGCCACCTGGCTCGAGCGCGTCAGCATCAGCGTGCGGCGGTTGCCGTCGCAGGTGACGTCAGCGCTCGGATAGACCGGTCCACCGCGGTCGGTGATCTGAAGATAGCGCTGGCTTCCAGGAGCCTCGACACCCAGGACGACACGCGGACCGCCGGCGGCGAACGCACCGGACGAGACGACCGAAGCGATGAGGAGAGCGAGGAGCGCGACGAGGGATTTCATGGCGAGCTCCAGAGGCTTGCCGATAGACAGACTATCGTTCCTTCCAATCTAGCCGATGCCGGCCGCCGGCCGTCAGGTTTCTCGGGCGGGCTCTTAGGGTCTCGAAAGTCGTGCCGACATGTGCCGGATTCACGATGTCCAATGGACCAACGTCCTATGGCCCGAGCCAGCCTTTGGTCGTACTGTTCGCCTCGCCGAGCCCGATCGGCCAGGAGGCGTCAATGCGGTCAGCCATTCGCTCCGTCGCGCTGCTGCTCGTTCCGGTGGTTGCGCTCCTTTTCGTCGGCGCCTGCGCCAAGCGCCCCGATATGAGAGTCACCGCCGCCCCGGCTCCTGCTCCTGCCCCCGCGCCGGCGCCGCAAGCTGCACCCGCACCGCCGCCGCCCGTGGCGGCCGCTCCCGCGCCGGCGGCTCCGGCGCCGCCTCCTGTGGTGGCCGCGGCTCCGGCGCCGCCACCGGCCGTGCCCAAGGACTTCGAGGCGAACCCGGCGCTGCGTCCGATCCACTTCGACTTCGACAAGTCGAGCGTCCGGGCGGGCGAAGACGAGAAGATCCTCGAGACGAACGCGAACTGGCTGAAAGACAACCGGAACCAGTCCCTGCTCATCGAGGGGCACTGCGACGACCGCGGAACTCCCGAGTACAACCTCGCCCTCGGCGAGCGGCGCGCAACGAGCACGAAGGATTTCCTCGTGGCGCGCGGGGTGGCGCCCGATCGCATCACGATCGTCTCCTACGGCGAAGAGCGGCCGGTCTGCAATGCCAAGAACGAGGGGTGCTGGTCCCAGAATCGCCGCGCGATGTTCCTGACCAAGGAAACTCGCTAGCCGCGTTCGGTTGTTGACGCAGTCCGGCGACCGGCCTGGGTGCTGTGATGCACCTCAGGCCGGCGCGCTGCGACAGCCTCGTCCCATCCTGCAGCAGTCCTGTCTATTGACCCGCCCGCACGGGTGCGCGACCTTGCCGACAGGCTGACGCTATCGCGCGTCGAATCTCGTCGCGGAGGGAACAACGATGGCCGTCAAAGGTAGTCGCCTGGTCCAGCTCGGCCGCCAGCACATCGGCGAATCGTACGTGCTCGGCTCACTCGCCCCCAAGAACAACCCCCGCTGGAAGGGGCCGTGGGACTGCGCCGAGTTCGCGTCGTGGCTCGTGTTCCAGGCCGCGGGTCGGCTGTACGGGTGCGCCGTGGACACGGGCGACCCCGCCAGCGCCGACGCCTACACCGGCCACTGGGGGCGAGATGCGCAGCAGATCGGCAAGACCATCTCGGTGGAGCAAGCGGCGCGCACGCCAGGCGCCGCCGTCTTGCGGCTGCCTCAGCCGGGCGCGATCGGACACGTGGCCATCTCCGACGGCCGCGGCGGCACGGTCGAGGCGCATTCGACCAAGACCGGCGTGATCGCGTCGACGATCGCGGGCCGGCGATGGGACATCGGCATCCTCGTGCCGGAGATCGACTACACCGCGGGCGAGGCGGACCGCGACGGGGTCGAGGCGCCGGGGCCGATCTACCGGCTGACCGAGCCGCACATGACCGGGCCGGCCGTGAAAGAGATTCAGCGCAAGCTCAAAGAGAAGGGGTTCAACCCCGGGCCGCTGGGCGGCGACTTCGGCTCGATGACGCACGCCGCGGTCGTGTCGTTCCAGGCCTCGCGCGGACTGTTGATCGACGGCGAGGTCGGCGCGACGACCGCGCGCGCGCTCGGCGTGAAGCTGGAGTAACGGTTTTCGCGATCTCGGAGCTTGGTCCGCTGCCGGACCACGGGCTACGATGCAGCGGCATCATGAACGCGCCGGGGGACGCGTGACGTTCGCTGCACTGCGTGCGAGGCAGCCGGCTTGAAAGCGCTGCCTTCCCGCAACACCTACGTTCTGCTCATTCTTGCGTTCATCGTCTTGGCTCTGGCCACGTGGGTGGTCGGTCCTCACGAGGAGATCGTCACCCAATGCGAGGTCAGCAAGGTCACGCTGGCGGTCGAGGTGTGCCCCGCGGGCGATGTCGCCGCCGCCCTCGGCGAGAAGGAATCCGGTGTACGCCAGCGGCTTGGCAATCAGACCCTTCTGGACTTCGTGCTGATCGCATCGTACGTCGCGCTGTGGGGCGCGACGGCGTACGCGCTTCATCCGCGCGTCACGTTGGTCGTGGCGGCGGCCGGGCTCGCCGACGTGATCGAGAATCTCGCGATCCTCCACGGACTTGCCAGTCCCGCGCCCCTGCCGCTCGTTCGCTGGGCCGGCCTCACGAAGTGGACTCTGCTCGGCTTCGTGTTCCTCGCCTTCGTTGCGCAGTTCCGCCCGCATCGAGTGTCTGGTCGCTGGCAGGCATGGCTACGGGCGGCGACGGGAGTCGCCTACGGCGTGGCCGGGGTGCTGTGCCTCGTGGGGCTCGTGATGCCTCGTTTCGTGCAGTACGCGATGAATCCACTCGCCGTGGCGGTCCTCCTCCAGCTCACGCTGCACGCCGTCGCTCCCGCGGAATTCACAGGCCGGCGCCGTCCACATGCGTCGCAGCGGGACGTAACCGACGTAAGCCTGTCCGTCGAACAGGTGCTGCGTGAGGAGTTCGTGTGTCTCCACGGGCCATTGACTGGACCAGCCGGGCTCGATGCGCTGTACGAGACGATCCACGGGCTCGCCGAAAAGCGCTCGGCGCTGTGCCTATCAGGCGGCGGGATCCGCAGCGCGTCGTTCGCCCTGGGCGTGATGCAAGGACTCGCCACCGTCAAAGCGCTTCCACAATTTCACTATCTATCGACGGTCTCGGGCGGCGGCTACATCGGCGGCTGGCTGACGGCGTGGCTCTATAAGTCGAAGGCCGACGTCAAGACTCTCAGCGACTCACTGGCCTCTCTCGATCACGCCAAGAAGCTCCGCCCCGAGCCCGTCCCGCTTGCTCACCTCCGCGACTACAGCAACTACCTGGCGCCACGTGCGGGGTTGCTTTCGGCCGATACCTGGACGCTCGCGGGAACCATCTTGCGCAACTTGATCCTGCTCTGGGTGGTGTTATTGCCGCTGCTCGCCGCGGGGCTGATCGTGCCCCGGCTCTATCTCGCCCTCGTCGAACGCGGGCACCGCGGCGCGGTTCCTCTCGTACTCGGCGCGCTCGCGCTCGCTTGGGCGGTCGGTTACATCGGCGCCAGCATCCCGCACAGCACGACGGCACGGCGGGGACAGGGGAAATTTCTGACGTATTGTCTGGTTCCCCTTCTGATCGCCGTCGTATGCCTCACGCTCTACTGGGCGTGGGCTCCGACGCGCCAGTGGATACACTTCGCAGCGTTCGGAGCGGGCGTTCACCTGGTCGCCTGGGGTGGCTACACCGTATGGCTAACGACCAAGTGGGGAAAACCCAAGTCGTCGGCGGGCTCACGCCTGGAGAACGCCGGAGCCGCTCTGTTGGAGCTCGCAATCGTCATCTTCGTCGGAGTCGCCGCGGGAACGCTCGCGTGGCTACCCGCGAAGCTTCTGTTCAATGATCGCTTCACCGTGCTCTACGCGGTCGTCGCGCCGAGCATGTTTCTGGGCGCATTTCTGCTGGCGGCGACGCTTCTGGTGGGCTTGTTGAGCCGCTGGACCGACGACGATGATCGTGAGTGGTGGGCGCGTTGCGGGGCGTGGATGCTCATCGCAGGAGTCGTGTGGACGCTCCTGAGCGTCCTTGTCCTGCTCGGCCCTCTGGTCTTCTCGCGAACGGTGTTGGCTTGGCTGCTCGGCTCGGTCGGCGGTGTTTCCGGCGTCACGGCCCTCGTCGGCGGATGGAGCGCACGGACCGCCGCTGGGCCGGCGGCCGCGCCGTCGGGACTCGCGTCCAGGTTTGGCGGCTGGCTCCTGCCGGCCGCGTCGGCGGTGTTCGTCGTCGTGCTGCTCCTGACCATGTCATCGATCACGAGCGGAGTACTCGCGCTTGTGATGCATGTCGTGCCGACGCTCGAGTTCGACGGGCCATACCGGCAGCAATGGCCCGACATATCTCAGGCGCCTCTCGGTCATGGCGGAGCCCTCCTCGCTGCCTCGGCGCCGCTGGTGCTGATGGCTGGCGTCGCACTTGCGATGATCGGCACGGTCGCCGCCTGGTTCATCGATACCAACAAGTTCTCATTGCACGCGATGTATCGGGCGAGACTGATCCGCGCCTATCTGGGTGCGTCCAACCTCAACCGCAAGGGCAACCCGTTCACCGGCTTCGACGAGGCCGATAACATCCAAATGCACGAGCTGTGGCCCAATCCGTCCGCGGGCACGCCCACGCGTCGAGCACTCTTTCACGTCGTCAACGTCGCGCTCAACCTGGTTCACGGCGATAAGCTGGCATGGCAGGAACGCAAGGCGCACAGCTTCACCGTGTCACCGCTGCACGCCGGGAGCATGGCGATCGATGACGCCGTGGGATATCGCCCGACGCGCTCCAGGTCTAGGTGCTATGGCGGCCCCAAAGGCATCTCACTGGGCACGGCCATTACGATCTCCGGTGCTGCCGCCAGTCCGAACATGGGTTATCACTCGTCGCCTCTGGTCACGTTTCTGATGACGCTCTTCAACGCCCGTCTGGGCTGGTGGCTCGGAAACCCCGGTGCCGCCGGAAACAACACCTACTATCTTTCGAGCCCGCGCTTCACGGTCCGTCCTGTCGTGGCGGAAGCCTTCGGGCTCACCGATCAGTCGTCGCCCTACGTCTACCTGTCGGACGGCGGGCACTTCGACAATCTCGGCCTCTACGAGATGGTCCTGCGGCGCTGTCACTTCATCGTGGTCAGCGACGCATCGTGCGATCTCGCGTGCGGGTTCGACGATCTCGGCGGTGCGATTCGGAAGATCCGAGCCGATCTCGGGATCCCTATCGACTTCCCGAACGGCATCTCGATCTTTCCGCGCTCCGCGGATCAGACGAGCCGCGCCCGCGGCCTCTACTGGGCCGTAGGACACATCCGCTACTCCGCGGTCGATCCGCCACCGGCCGGCGCCGAAAAGGCCAGTCGCGACGGACGAATCCTCTATCTCAAGCCCGCGTTCTACGGCACCGAGCCGCCTGACATCTTTCAATACGCGACCGCCAATCGAGAGTTCCCCCACGAGTCCACGGTCGATCAGTTCTTCAGCGAGTCGCAGTTCGAGAGCTATCGGATGCTCGGCGTGCACGCTGTCGAGCAGTTGTGCAAAGGCTGGACACCGGGCTCGCTCGCTGATCTGGTTCGGCATGCCGAGCTGCGACCGACAGGAAATACCTGAGTCTAGAGTCCGGCCTGCGCGCGCTGGACGATGCGGCGCAGCGCTTCGAGGTGGGGAAAGCGCGACGCGAAGCTCGGCGGCAGCAGCGTGTGACCGACCTCGCCAAGATGATCGGTCGCCCAGGGCGCCTCGGCCAGCGGCGACCAGGTCGCTGAGGCGACGCTTACCAGCCCGTCGTTGTCTCGCTCGTCCGGCGTGCGGCCCGTGCTCCTGATGTAAGCGGCCAGTAGCCGCAGCGGATAGGACTCCGGACGGTTACCCGCATAGCAATAGCAGGGAATGTTCGCGATGGTGGGATGCTCGCGGTTGAATCGTTCGGCGCGCGCCACGGTCAGCTCCTCGAGCGCTCCGGTCGGAACTCTGAAGATTTCGAGCGCGCGCCGCAGGGCTTCGTATACAACTCGGCGGGGGCGCGTCGAGCTCGGGCTCGACTCCGGGCCGATGAGCAGGTCGGCGATGGGGCTTCCGTGATGCGGCGTACCGATCGTCGACAGCGATGCGACCCGCGCCGCCAGTCCGCAGAAGTCGCGATCGAGCGCATACCGGGCGTCGAGGCCCCCCATGCTGTGGGCGACGATGTGGATGGGCGCCCGCGGCCCGTCAAAGCGAAAGTCTGCGATCTGCTCGGCCAGTGCTTGAGCTCGCCGCTCGATGGAACCGGCTACCGGCACCTGGGGAAAGCAGGCGCCGGGAAACGCCTCACGCACCCCGCGAAAGTACTCCTGCCCGAACATGCGCTGGGGAGCGAGAAAGCCTGAGGCGAAGACCAGGTTCACCTGCCGCTCAGTTCCGGCGCAGCTGCACCTCCTCGAGCGGCGCCGACCACGGATACGGGTTGATCAGCATCAGCGCGGGCTCCTCCACTCGCGGGCCCACGCCGCTGGGCCAGACGTAGTCCCAGATCGGCCCGAACCTCACGCGCTCGTGCAGGAGCTGCTGGATCTGGTGCAGGAGCGCCTCGCGCTTACGGCGATCGGTGACGAGGGCCTGCTCCTTGTAGAGCGCGTCGATGTCGGGATAGCCGCCATAGGCATATGTCCCGGTGCTCGGCACGTGCTCGGACATCCGTGACGCGGCGTTGCCGTAGGCCGCGGTGGCGCAGACGCACAGCCCGCGCAGCTTCCGCGCCTGCAGCGCCGAGGTGTACGCGGCGCGCTCCATCGGCCGCATCTTGAGCTTGATGCCGACGGCGCCCAGATAGCTCACGATCGACTCGCCCATCGAGAAATACGGCGGCAGCTGATGCAGCTCTCCGCCGTCGAACCCCTTGGGATAGCCCGCTTCCGTCAGGAGCTGCCGCGCCTTCGCGGGATCGTAGGGGTACGGCTCGATCGGCAGCGCGAACTCGAAGTTGCGCGGGACGATGCTCCCCGCCGGCTTCGAGGCCCCGAGCGTCTCGGCCTCGCTGAGCGCTTTCCGATCGATCGCGTAGTTGGCGGCGAGCCGCACGCGCCGGTCGGCCCACGGAGACTTCGGGTCCCACTGATCGAGGAAGTCGAGGAAGAACGCGGCGATGCCGCCGGAGAACACCAGGCGCAGCGCGGGATCTCGCTTGATCTCCTGGGCCTGCGGCACGTCGAGCAGGTAGGCGACGTCGACCTCGCCGCGCTTCAACATCGCCGCCCGCGTGATGGAATCCGGCACGCTCTTGAACACGAGGCGCTTCACCGAGGGCACCTTGCGCCAGTAGCCCTCGAACGCTTCCATGACGAGCTCGATCCCCGGCGCGTGGCTCACGAACTTGTATGGTCCGAGTCCGATCGGCTGCTTCTTGAAGCCGTCGTCGCCGACGCGCTCGACGTATTTCTTCGGCACGACCCAGGCGGCGCCGCTGACGAGCGTGCCGTAGAACGTCATGAAATCGGGCCACGCGTCGTTGAGGACGAAGCGAACCCGATATGGATCGACGATCACGATCTCGCGCACCTTGTCGTGCAGGACCTTCGCGCCCTTCGCCCGCTGGAAGCTGAATTTCACGTCCTCCGCGGTGAACGGATCGCCGTTGTGGAACTTCAGACCCTCACGCAGCTTGAATTCGTAGACCTTCTGATCCGCGCTCACCGTCCAGCCTTCGGCCAGGCTGGGCGTCATGAGGTTGCCCGGCATCGGTTTCACCAGCGCATCGTGGATGGCGTACAAAACCCAGAACGCCGTGAGGCCCTGGAACTCGCCGGGATCAAACCACACGGGAGATAGGGTCACGTACAGCGCCCAGCGCATCTCGCCGTCCGGCTTCGTCTGCGCACCCGCGCGAGGTTGAGCGCCGGCGTCTCCGAACGGAACGAGCGCGAGCAGAGCGCACAGGACAGAAGCGGCCGCTGCCACGGACCATCTCGAGAGTCTCCGTGTCGGGGTCATCGTCGTCTCCATACCCAGCGGGCGACTCGGTCAGGTCGATTGGGCGGACCATAGCCTCACCGGGTGGGCGAGTCAATGACGCGGGGCGGGCTCAGCGCGCGTCGCGGCGAATCTCGATCAGCGACACGCTCGGCAGCGGCAGGGTGATCCGCAAGGTCAGCGCGCCGTCGCGCACCGCGACGGTCGAATCCGGCTCGAGTCGCTCGAGCCCCTGACGCCCCTCGATGGAGGCGAGCTCATCCGGCGACGGGTCTAGAGGTCCGCCGAGCGCGCGCCACGCCGTGTGGCTGTTGCTGTGCGCCGAATCGATGCGCCAGTGGCTCACGCGGACGTTGCCGGCGAACGGCAGGCGCTCGAGCCGCACGGTCACCGCGGTGTCGCGCGCATCGGTCGCGTACTGGTCGTCGGCGTGACGCCACACGAGCACGCTGACGCCGTCGCCGCCGGCGGTGGCGAGCGCGTCGACCTCTTCGGACATTCCCGCGGCGCCGTCGTCGAGCCGGTCCATCGACCAGGCGTGGCTCGATTCGACGGCCAGGCGCGTGTCACCGAGCCGGCTCAGCATCCGGTAGGCGTTGAGCACCGGCTTCTGGATGCCCTGCGCGGTAAAGAGGCTGCGCGTGCCTTCGAACAACCGTTCGCTCTCGAAGTAGAAGCTCCACGTCGTCGCCTGATGAACGCGGGCGCCGCCGCGCACGTCCAGGTCGAGGAGCTTCTTCATGAGCTTGCACTGGAACACCGCGAAGTACTCGGTGTTGCGGTAGGCGAAGTTGGCGTTGTCGTAGACACCCCAGTGCGCCGGCACCGAGGCGTCGCACTCGTCGACGATGCACGGCAGGTCGCGAAACTCCGCGTGCGCCGACACCGCGGCGAGCGCGGCGCGCACCTCGCGCAGCATCTTGAGGCTCGAGGGCGACTGCTGGGTCGGCGCCGGCCCGCCGAGCGGACCGTACACCCGCCACGGCGTGAAGCGCGCGCCCTTGGTGTGGAACGAGACGAAGTCGAGCGGCGCGCGGGTGCGCGCGCAGTGGGCGAGAAAGCCCCGGAGGAACTCGTTGCCGCGCCGCCCCGGTCCGAGATCGCCGGTGGTGGTCGGGCCGCCGACGGCGGCGTCGGGCAGCGCGGCCTTCACCGCCGCCGCGGTGACGTCGTAGAGCGCATAGAACTGCTCCGGCGTACCGCGCCAGTAGAAGATGTCCGGCTCGTTCCACAGCTCCCAGAGCCAGCCGCGTACGTGGGCGGCGCCGTAGCGCGCCACGCAGTGCTCGACGAGCGACCGCACCAGGCCGGCCCACTTGCCGTAGTCCTTGGGCGGCGTGGCCCAGAGACCCGCCTCGTACGGGCTCCACTGCGTCGGGCTCGGCTCGTACGCGAAGCGCTTCTCGGCGTCGTCGGGTACGAGCGCGCGTGGCGTGAAGGCCAGCTCGACCAGCGGCCGGAGGCCGGCTTCCACGACGGCGTCGTAGACCTGATCGGCGATCGTGAAGTCATAGAACGGCTGGCCCGCGGCATCCTCGTGATAGACGTTGCCCGCGCCCCAGTGTGGGAGCGACCAGCCGATGCCGCTGTTGAAGACATAGTGCGAGCGGACGAAATACGGCTGCTCCACGAACGCGCCGATGGTTTTGAGATGCCGCTTGCCGGCCGGTGTCGACGTCCAGTTGATCTCGTCGTAACCGAAGCTGGCCCAGATTCTTCGGATGGGGCCGAGCGTTGCCCCCGCGCCCACACGCACCGTCGCTTCTGCGATGTGGCCGGCCTCACTCATCGAGATGTCCTTTCGCCAGCGGGCGCATGACGCGCGGGGTCGTTGACACCGGGGAGATCCTACTGCTAGCTTGTGACCGGTCACAAGGCCCTCAGACGCGCCGGCAGGTGCCACGAATGACGGTCTCGATGAAGAACAAACGCGCCACGATCCGAGATGTCGGCCGGCGCGCCCTCGTGTCCCACCAGACCGTCTCGCGTGTGATCAATGGCGAGCTGTCGATCGCGCCGGCCACTCGCGCGCGGGTCGAGCGCGCCATTGCCGAGCTCGGCTTCCATCCCAACCACGTCGCGCGGAGCCTCGCGAGCCGCAAGACGTTCACGGTCGGCGTCGTGATGGGCGACGTGGCCAGCCCCTTCTTCCCGGACGTCGTGCGCGGCGCCGAAGACGTCTTGTCGCCCCTGGGCTATAGCCTCTTCCTCGCGAGCAGCCGCCGCGATCCCGAGGTCGAGCGCCGCAACGTCGAGCACCTGCTCGACCGCAGCGCCGACGGGTTGATCCTCGGCGCGCCGCGGAGTCGTCCCGAGGAGCTGGCCGCGCTGGGCCGGCGGGCGGGTGTACCGATGGTGTTTCTGAACCGCGAGGTCCGCGGCCGGCACGTGGCGTCGGTGTGGGTCGACTGGCCGAGCGCGACATCAGAGGTCGTCGAGTACCTCGCCGGGCTCGGGCACCGTCGCATCGCGCTCGTCGTTCCCTCGCGTGACGAGGCCCCGTTCGCGAGCCGCGAAGACTGGTACGCGCGAGCGCTTGGTCGCGGCGATCTGACACCTCCCGCGTCGCTGATCATCCGCGAGTCCATCTCGATCGACGGCGGTCATCGCGCCGGTCTCCGCTTGCTCTCGCTCGATGCGCCGCCGACCGCCGTGATCTGTCACAACGACACGATGGCCATCGGCGTCCTGCAGGCCTGCGTCGAACGCCGCGTCCGTGTCCCGCGCGATCTCTCGGTCGTCGGCTGGGACGACGTGCCGTACGCCAGCCTGGTCACGCCGCCTCTGACCACGGTCCGCGTGCCACGCCACGAGCTCGGCCGTGCCGCCGCCGCCACCTTGCTGGACCTCATCGCCGGGCGGCCCACCCGGGAGTCGGGCCCGCTGCCGCTGCAACTCATCCGCCGCCAGAGCTGCCGCCGGATCGGGCGCAGCCCCGAAAGGACATGATCATGAGTGACCACGACGAGCAGCCTTCGCGACGCCGAGTGCTGCAGGGCGGGCTCTTCGCGCTCGCCGCCTCGCAGATGCCGGACGGCCTGGTGGCGCGGGCCCAGGCGCAGGGGATCAAACCCAGCACCAACCTGATCGGCAAGCTCGAGGGCGCCGAGGTCGTCACCGATCTCGCGCGATATCCCAAGACGTTCAAGGAGGCGCCGCAGCTCGCCGAGCTCGTGAAGGCCGGCAAGCTTCCACCCGTACGCGAGCGCATCGGGCAGGATCCGCTCGTCGTCAAGCCGCTGCGCGAGATCGGTAAGTACGGCGGCACGTGGCGGCGCGGCTTCACCGGACCCTTCGATACCTCGAACGGCCACCGTGCCGCGCAAAACGACAAGCTGCTCTACTGGGACTACACCGGCACCAAGATCGTGCCCAACATCGCGCGCGCCTGGGACGTCAGCCAGGACGGCCGGACGATCACGATCTCGCTGCGCCGCGGCATGAAGTGGAGCGACGGCCAGCCCTTCACCGCCGACGACTTCGTATTCTGGTTCGAGGAGGTCTACTCGAACAAGGACCTGGTGCCGACGCCGCTCGCGGTGATGTCGATCAACGGCAAGCCGATCACGGTGAAAAAGGTCGACGCGTCCACCGTGCAATACCTCGCGCCCGATCCGTACTACGCGCTGCCGACGGTGCTCGCCTCGGTCTGGGGCATCGGCCACCACGCCCGCTTCGGGCGCGACGGGTTCGGTGGCTTTGCGCCCGCGCACTACTTGAAGCAGTTCCACCCGAAGTTCGCGTCAAAAGACGACATCGCCAAGAAGCAGGCCGATATGAAGCTCGAGACGTGGGTGCTCATGTTCAAGAATCGCAACGACGCGTGCCGCAACCCCGACCTGCCGGTGGTGACGCCGTGGAAGACGGTGTCGCCGATCAACACGCCGACCTGGATGCTGGAGCGCAATCCCTACAGCGTCTGGGTCGACACCGACGGCAATCAGCTGCCGTACATCGATCGCATCCGCATGACCCTCGGCGAGAACCTCGAGGTCATCAACCTGCGCGCGATCGCCGGCGAGTACGATTCGCAGGCGCGCCACATCGACATCAGCAAGCTCCCGGTGCTACTCGAGAACCAGCAGAAGGGCAACTATCGAGTCCACCTCGATCCGTCCGACCAGGGCGCCGACGTCGGGCTCTTCTGCAATCAGAGCTTCGACAAGGACCCGGAGATCGCGAAGTGGCTCAGCACGCGCGAATTCCGGATCGCGCTCTCGCACGGGATCGACCGCACCCAGATCAACGAGACGTTCGTGCTCGGCCTCGGTCAGGCCGCCTCGGCGGCGCCGGGCGACCGCACGCCGTACTTCCCCGGGCCGGAGTACAAGACCTTGCACGTCGGCTACGACGTGAAGAAGGCCAACGACATGCTCGACGCCCTCGGCCTCACCAAGAAGGACAGCGAGGGCTACCGCCTGCGAGCCGACGGTAGTGGCCGGCTCCGGCTAGCGCTCACGACATACCTCGGCTTCCTGCCGTTCACGCAGATCGCGGAGATGATCGTCGAGCAGTGGAAGAAGATCGGCGTTCGCGGCGAGGTGCAGGAGCTGGAGCGCGGGCTGGCCACCGTGCGCATGCGCGCCAACGAGCATCAGATCTATTTCGAGACGCAGTGGGGGGCGGACAACATGTACGGCCACCAGCCGCTGCTGTTCCCCACGGAGCTCACCAATCCGCTGGGACCGCTCTACGGCACCTGGTATGCGAGCGTCGGGCGGCAGGGCAAGGAGCCCCCGGCGCGGATGCGCGAGCTGATGGCGACCTATCGGCGGTCGTTTGGCGTCCCCGACCAGGAGCGTACGCGCCTGGCCAAGGAGGTCTGGAAGATCGCGCTCGACGAGCTGTGGCTGATCCCCGTCGTCTCGAACTCGCCCGCCTCGCAGGGCGTGCGCGTGATCAAGAACACCCTGGGGAACGTGCCCGAGCGCCTCTGGAACAGCGCGGTGAGCGACAATCCGCACGTCGCCCACACGGAGACCTGGTACTTCAAGAGCTGACCGCGAGAGGGGGGCCCGCTCGGGCCCCCCGTTCGCTCAGCGCTTGGCCTCGACAACCTTTCTGAGCTCGGTCAAGACCGCCTGGCCGGCGCGGAAGAAGAGCGAATAAGGACCGGAAGGCGAGTACGCGGACGCGGCGTCGGTCTCGATGACGCGCACGTCGTGGAACGTACGCAAATAAAAGCGCACCTTGTCCTTCGCCGGGTACGGGTAACTCGACGTCGGCCTGGCCTGATCGTGATAGGCGTCGGCCGCGGCGACGAACCGCCGCGCGGCGGCACGGATCGCTTCGTGCTCGCCGCCGCCGATGATGCCGAAGGTCGCGGTAGTGTAAAGACTCGCCGTTCCGTCCATCGCCGACACGATCGTCGCGGTGGTGTCGCTGACAGGCCAATCCATCGCCACTCCGTACACGCGCGGGAACTCGCGGGTTGGACTGAAACCGAGAGAGACCGCCGAGGACGAGAGGAAGGAGACCCGGAGATCCCGCATCGCCTGCGCTGGATCGCGGGAAGCATCCTGCGCGAGCGCGACAATCGGAACGAGCCCCAGCATCAACGCAATGACCAGCACACGCCAAATGATGTTCATAAGTAGGCCTCCAGAGACTCTACGACCACGCTAGCACGAGGCGTCGAAGGCCGCGGCGAGCACGACGCGGCACTTCACGTCGTGGCTTCGCGCGGCGACGCCACCGAGTAATGTGTCGGTCGGCTCAGCCGATCAGCGCGGTGCTCCGCCGGGACGGCGTCTTACCGGCTCAGGAGCGTCCCCAGAGCTGACGGGTCGCCAGGCGCGCCCTCGGCCATCACGGCAAACTTGAGCCACGCCACGCTCGTGCGTGTCGTTGAAGCGCACCGCGAGGCGGCCGACGGCGAGGTGCGTCCATCAGACGCCGTAGAAGGCGTAGAACTCCCGGATCGGCGCTTCGACGGTCAGCACTGGCAACGGGAAACACCGATCGAGGTTCTCCAGGCTCGACTGTCGCTCGAGCCGCTCCAGGAACTGATGGGCCCTGTTCTGCTTGATGCCTCCGTGGCGGTCCAGGAACTGGCCCCAGAGGGGCATCCGTTGGAATCGGTCGCGCAGCACGCGCGCGGTCGCGAGATAGGACTTCGGAAACAAGCGCCGATACGCCTCGAGATTGTAGAGCCACGACGCGCCGACTACGCTGAGGGGCTCGCGCTCCGTGGCTTTGACATACCCGAAGAGCGCCGCGAGATCCGCCACGCGCTGAATGCGACGCGCGCTGCCGAGCGACGACGCGCCCTCGACTTCCGTGTTCTGGAAGTGAAGGCGTAGACGATCCCCGCGCCGTCGCGAGTACGCGAAGCAGCCGAACGTCGCGATGACCGGCGGTCCGGCCGCCGCCTCTGCGCGCTCGAGGTAGAAGCGATACGTCCATTCGCGGCCGTCGCGGGCCTCGCGCAACCCCGCCACGTACTTTTGCCAGTCCGCGTGGGTGCGGTCGGGCTCTCGGCCAAGGCCGAATCGAATGTAAAGGTTGGTGTACTGGAGCAGCGCGTCCGGCAGAAGCAGCTCCGAGAGCGTCGCGACCCGCTCCGCGAAACTCGAACTGCAGATCGAAGAACGCCCTGGCGTAAACCACACGGCCCCGCGGCGCGCGAGTTAGTCGGCCGTCAGGCGCGGCCCCAGAGCTGGCGCGTGGCGAGCCGCGCGCCTTCCGTCATCGCGGCGAACTTGAGCCACGCCACGCTCTCGTGGGTGTCGTTGAAGCGCGCCGCGGAGGCAGCGAACCCGCAGTCGGCGCCGGCAATCACGTTCTCGCGCCCGACGATCCGGGCGAACCGCACGATGCGCTCCGCGATCAGCGCGGGGTGCTCGATCAAGTTGGTGGTGTGGCTGATCACGCCGGGGATCAGGATCTTGCCGTCGGCCGGCCGGAACTCCTCGAACACGTGGTACTCGTGCTCGTGGCGCGGATTGGCCGCCTCGAAAGAATAGGCGAGCGTGTCGATCTTGTAGATGATGTCGACGATGTCCTTCAGCTCCATGTCGTAGACGCGCGGCCCGACGTCGATGCTGTAGCAGGTGTGGAAGCGGACCTTCTCGGGCGGGATACCCCGCAGCGAGTAGTTGATCGCCTCCACGCGCTGCGCCGCCCACTTGCGGCAGTCCGCGATCGTCCAGTCAGCGTTCATCATGTACTGCGTGACCAGGCGCGGGTCGTCGATCTGCAAGATGAACCCCGCATCGACGATGGCCCGATACTCTTCCCGGAGCGCGTCGGCCAGCGCCTGCTCGTATTCCTCGTCGGTCCGGTAGTGCTCGTTCTTCAGGGTGGAGAACAGGTACGAGGGCGCGATGGCCGGCATGAACACTTCCTCGTGCGGCAGGCCCTTCAGCGCGTCCTTGATGCGCTGGATGTCCGCCTGCACGGCCGTCTGGCCCTTGTAGCGCACGGGGCCGACGCAGACGTCGACGCCGAATTGCCGGCCGCCGCCGCGGCCGCCGGCCCACTCCGCGATGCGCTCGGACCAGGCGTAGTAGTCGGGAAACGCCCGGTAGTCGCGGCTCCCGAGCCGGGGATTGCCTTCCTGCCCGGCGGGCACAGGCCTGCGCGCAAAGCCGTCGAAGCGCTCCACGATGTAGCCGAAGAAGCTCGCCTTGCCCTGCTCGCCGTCCGTGACGATGTCGACGCCGGCGTCGACCTGCTTGCGGACGACGGTCGCGACCGCGTCGCGCACGAGCTTGGCGTAGGTCTCGCGGTCGTAGGGCTGGCCCCGCTCCATCGAGCGAAGGATCGGGATCAACGGCTCCGGCCGGGACAGGCTGCCGACGTGAGTCGTCAAGATTCGGTCCGTGCTTCGCTTCATGGTGCTCTCCTCGGGAAAATGTCGGACTTCAACGCGAGCTGCCGCGTGTGATCACGACCGTGGCCGGTCCGGAGCCGCCGGGGCGGATGCAGACGAAGCCTTCCGCGTCCATCCACCAGCCCGCGCCGCCGGTGTCATGCCTCGTGTCGGCGAGCTCGCCGGCGGCATCGACGACGATCCGCGCCGGGCGATCCAGGCGCAGCCTGAGCAGATAGCGCCGATTCGTCGGCACCACCGATCGATCGCCCGTCGGCGCTGCGATCTCGATCGCAACTCGCGAGCGCTCGGCGGTGCAGACGATCGCGGTCAGCGCGTAGGCGCCTCGCCGATACGCGTTCGTGCGGCCATCGTCCTCGTAGAGCTCGAAGTGTGAGGTGCCGTGGGGATAGACCTGCAAGGTCAGTTCGTCCAGCGGCCGCTCGCCGGTGTGCTGCACGACCGGCCCGAGCGGCAGGATCGCGCCGGCGCGGACGAGCAGCGGGAGCCGTTCGAGCGGCGCCGCGAGCGTAACGCCGCCCGGACCGGCATAGCGCTCGCCCGTCCAGAAGTCGAACCACTCGCCCTCCGGAAGATAGACCGGCCACGCGGTCGCGCCCTCGCGGGTGACCGGCGCCACCAGCAGATCGTCGCCCCACTGGTATTCATGGTCGAGCGACCACGTCCTCGGATCGTTCGGGTAATTCAGCACGAGCGGACGCATGAGCGGCAGGCCGAGCGTGTGCGCCTGCCAGGCCAAGGTGTAGGTGTAGGGCAAGAGCCGGTAGCGCAGCTCGGCGTAGCGCCGGCAGATCGCCTCGATCTCGGGGCCGTGAGCCCACGGCACGTGCTCGCGCCACACCCAGCCGTGAGAGCGGAAGATCGGCGTGAACGCGCCGAATTGGAACCAGCGCGCGTAGAGCTCGCCGGTCTCGGGCACGGGATGAAAAAATCCGCCGACGTCGGTGCCCCAGTAGGGGACGCCCGACAGTCCCGTGTTGAGCCCGAGCGGCACCTGCGCCTCGAGCGTCGGAAAATCGTTGTTGATGTCGCCCGACCAGCACGAGGCGCCGAAGCGCTGCATGCCGGCGGCGCCGGAGCGGCACAACAGGAACACCCGCTGATCGGGCCGCGCCGCGGCCTCGCCCTCGGCGAATCCCTGGTGACGGAAGCGATCGTAGATGTTGTGGAGCAAGGCCCCGTCGCCTGCGGCCAGCTTCGCCGCGGCCGGCGGTCCTTCCCCGCCGTCGAGCCACCAGCCGCCGACACCGAGGGTCATCAGCTCGCGATGCGCCGCCCACCACCACGCCCGCGCCTCTCGATTCGAGAAGTCGAGATGGCGCTGACCGTCGCGGTAGTTGGCGACACCGCCGGCGCCGCGCTCGTATCCGGTGGCCAGCAGATATCCGCGGGCTTCGGCCTCGGCGAAGAGCGGCGACTGCTCGTGGAGCACGGGATACTCGTGCGTGATCACCTCGAAGTGCTGCCCTCGGACGTCGTCGAGCAGCGCCGCCGGCTTGGCCCACAGAGTCGGCTGGAACTCGAGGTGCCCCACGCCGCGATTCCAGCCCATCGCCTCGCCGTAGGTCGACAGATAGATCAGCGCGTCGCACGGGATCCGCTTCTCGCGGAGCGTACGCGGCAGCCGCTGGAGCTCCGCGGTGTCCTCGAAGTGGCGCGTCGACTGCAGGAAGCCGAGCGCCCAGCGGGGCGGAAGCGGCGCGCGGCCGAGCAGCTCGGCCACTTCGCCCATGAGGCCGCGCAGATCCGGCCCGATCAGGAAGTACCACGTAAGCGCGGAGGCCTCCGCGGTGTAGTCCACGCGGACGCCGTTGTCCGAGCGGCCGACCGCGACGACCGCGTCGCTCGGATTGTCGAAGAACAGCGCGTAGCCGCGGCTCGACACCAGCAGCGGGACCGCGATGTCCGAGCCCGGCCCGTGGCCGAGATGCGAGTTCCAGAGCTGGCGCCCCTGTCCGAGGCGGTCGAGTCGGCCGCCGCCGTGGCCGAGACCGTAGAAGTGCTGCTCGCCCGAGAACGTGAAGCGCGCGCGCACGCGGGCGCCGCCGTCGGCGCCGTGCTCGACCGCCATGCCGCCGTCACCGGGCTCGCGCAGCAGCCAGGCGCCGGCGGCATCGGCGAAGGCAAGACGCAGCGGGCTCGTGTCGATCTCGAGCCGCAGATCGCGCGTCGACACGCGCACCGGCTCGCCGTCGACGACGTCGAACGGCGTCGGGACCCACGCGCGCGCGCCGACGAACGACACCTCGTCGGCGCCGGGTGCAATGGCGCTCGCGCCGAACGACACGCGGACGATCCGCGGGCTGCAGATCGTTACGGTCACCGGCCCGGCATCGCCGGCGAACGAAAGACCGCCGTCCCGGCGCTGGAAGCGCCCAGCGCTGGTCACCGAAGCACGCCGGACGAGCGCGGCGGTACGCCGGACGAGTGCAACCACGAGCAGCGAATGGGTCGATCGCGGAGCGAGCGTCGTGGCATCTGGCGCTTCTCTAGCAGCCCGGTCGCCGCGGCGTCAAGCGTCTCCGCGGCCGCTCAGCCCCAGATCGACTTGAGCTGGGCGACGGAATCGTCGGAGAGATCGAGCGGAGGCAAGGAGACGCCGCCCGCCGTGAGCTTGTCGCCCGCGGGGCGATCGCCGGGCAACTTGCTGAAGGTCTGCGCCATCAGATGCGAGTTGTGCGGCGCGTGCCCGAGCGCGTGCACGAACTCGTGCGCCGCGATCACCTCGGCGTAGCCGGTGCCGGCGTCGCGCACGCCCTGCGGCGTGTTGATCGAGAGCTTCACCGGCAGGCGCACCTCGGCCCGCACCAGCTGGCCCGTGTCGTTCGTCTCGGCGCTGGTCTTGCCGTGCACGAGGGTCCCGAGAATCGAGGCATCGGTCTTCACGTTGATCGTCGGGCCGGCGCCGTCGATCGCCAGTGTCACCTCGATGCGCTTGCGCCTGAAGAGCACGTTGAGGTCGTGCACCGCCTGTTTGCAGGCCGTGGTCCACTGCGAGCCGATGCTCCCGAGCTTCACGCCGACCGACGCCATGATGCACCTCCACGGTCTCGACTGGTCCAGCAGAGCGAGCGTACTCGCTCCTGCGAATCACGGCCACAGGAGCTGCCGCAAGGCGCCGGGCGTCAGCGGCATGCGATCGACGCGCACACGCGAGCCGCCCAGCGCGTCCTCGACGGCGGAGGCGACGACCGCGGCGACCGGAAGCGTGCCCGACTCGCCGACGCCCTTGGCGCCGAGCGGGTTCAGCGGCGACGGCGTCTCCAGGTGGTCGATCTCGAATGCCGGCACGTCGTCGCTTCGCGGCAGCGCGTAGTCCATGAAGCTCGCGGCGAGCGGCTGGCCGGCCGCGTCGTAGCGGATCTCCTCGTAGAGCGCGCTGCCGATGCCGAGCGCCACCGCACCGTGGATCTGGCCTTCGACGATCGTGGGATTGATGAGCCGGCCGCTGTCGTGGCTCACCCAGTAGCCGAGCACACGCGCGCGCGCCGCCTCCGCGTCCACCTCGACGAGCGCCACGTGGGCGCCGCTCGAGTAGGCGATGTCCGGGGGCTGAAAGAAGTGCGTCGCCTCGAGCCCCGGCGCGACGCCCTGCGCCGCCGACGCCATCGCCGCGATGGATGCCAGACGTCCGAGCTCGGTGCGTCGCTCCGGCCGGGCCCGCTCGGCGAAGACCTTGCCGTGCTGCTCGACCTCGCTTTCCGCGACGCCGAGCGTGTGGGCGGCGAGGCGCACCGCCTTGGCGTGAAGCTCGCGTGCGGCGAGCGCGACGGCGCTGCCGCCGACGACCGCGGCCCGGCTGGCGAACGTGCCGATGCCCTGGCCGATGCCGAGCGTGTCGCCGCCGACGATCGACACGTCGTCGGGCGTGACGCCGAGCTCGCCCGCGGCAACCTGGGCGAGCGTGGTCTCCAGCCCCTGCCCCTGCGATGGCACGCCCGTGAAGACGGTGATGCGCCCGGCCGCGTCGGCGCGCACGGTCGCGCCCTCGAACGGGCCCACGCCGGTCAGCTCCACGTAGCACGCGACGCCGACGCCGAGCGCCCGGCCTTGCTCGCGGGCGCGCAGACACTCCTTCTCGAGTCGCTCGTAGTCCGCCATCTCGAGCGCGTGACGGAGCACCGCCGGGTAGTCGCCGCTGTCGTAGACGACGTTGCCCGAGCCGCGGTAGTTCGGCAGCCCGACGTCGTAGGGCATGTCGCCGGGCTGGACCAGGTTGGTGAAGCGCACGGCGGCGCGGTCCCGACCGGTCTCGCGGGCGATCAGGTCCATCACCCGCTCGACGACGAACACAGCCTGCGGCTGCCCGGCGCCGCGGTACGGCGTCACCGGCACGCGATTGGTGTAGACGCTGTCGAACATGACGTGCACATTCGGAATGCGGTACGGGCCGGCGAGCATCGAGGCCGTGAGGAGCGGCACCACGAGGCCGCGCGGTGTGTAGGCGCCCGTGTCGTGCACGAAGTGGTCGCGCAACGCGAGCAGACGGCCCTCGTCGTCGAAGCCAACATCGACAGAATGGACCTGGGTGCGCTCCTGGGTCGCCGTCAGCATGTGCTCGAGCCGATCCTCGAGCCAGCGCACCGGCCGGCCGAATCGCAGCGCCAGCAGCGGAATCAGCACGTCCTCCGGATAGACGATCAGCTTGGCGCCGAAGCCGCCGCCGACGTCGGGCGCCAGCACGCGCACGCAATGCGGCGGAAGCCCGAGCAGATCGCAGATGAACTGGCGCACCTGATGCGGAACCTGCGACGACGCCCACACCGTGAGGAGCCCGGCCATCGCGTTGTACTCGGCCACGAGCCCCCGCGTCTCCATCGGTTGCCCGCCGGCGCGCCCGATGCTGAGGCTCAAGCTGGCCCGGCGGGGCGCCGCGGCGAGCGCGGCGGCGACGTCGCCGCGCGAGAGGCTCACGCGGCCGGCCAGGTTGCCGGGGACGTCCTCGTGCACGCGCGCAGGCCCCGGCGCCGTCGGCTCCTGGACCGACGGCAACGGCTCCCACGCGACGTCGACCAGCGCGCGCGCATCCTCGGCGACGTAGCGGCTCTCGGCGACCACGACCGCGATCGCCTCGCCGACGAAGCGCGCGCGGTCGCTCGCCAGCAACGAGAAGTTCTTCCCCGCGAGCGCCGCATGCGGCGGGACGATCGGCAGCGACCGCGCGGCCTCACCCAGGTCTGCGTAGGTCAAGACGCCGACCACGCCGGGAGCCGTCAGCGCACGAGAGGCGTCGATAACGCCGATACGGGCGTGCGCATGCGGGCTGCGGACGATGGCGGCGTGGAGCATGCCGGGCAGCGCGATGTCGCCGACGTAGCGACCGCGGCCCTGTACCAGACGCGGATCCTCCTTGCGGAGGAGCCGGTCGCCGATGAACTTCACCGGGTCGCTAGACCTTGCCCAGGCGCGGGTGGTCGAACATCGGGAGGTTCACGCCCCACGGCGCCATCCGCTTGCGGATCTTTCTCAGGAACTCAGGGAAGACGCGCATCTCGTCCTCGGGCGTGTTGCCGCCGAGACCCGCTTCGCACGAGATGCGATCGGCGTCGATCTCGGCCGGCGTGGCGCTGCCGCCCTCGATCGCGAGCCAGAGATTGCGGTAGCCGCGGAACTCGACGTTCTCGATCATCGTGGTGACGGCGGCCTCGATGTTGCGGACGGTCTCTTGAGTGAAGGACGGCGCCCACGCGTCCAGGCACTGCCAGCCGAACGCGATGTGACGCACCTCGTCCCGTAAGATAAGCTCCATCAGCCGGCGCACGGCCGGGTTCGTCGCCTTGTGCACGGTGGCCTTGAACACGTCGATGAGGATCTCTTCCGCCGCACACACGAGGCTCGCGAAGATGCCTTCGAGCGAGGTCTCCGGATCGAACGCCATCCGGCGCACGCCGTGCGTGCCGACGGCGCCGGCCGTCGGCGGGTTCTGCGGCTGGGGAAAGTAGCGGCCCAGGCGCTCGGCCATGAGCCACGAGGCCTCGGCGTGGCGTCCCTCTTCCATCGTGCGCATCGTGAAGAAGAACTGCAGATCGGGGAGCTGGCGCTCGAGGCAGAAGCGCAGCAGCAGCGCCGGGCTCTCGGAGATCGCGCCGTACTCGCCCCACGTGCGACGGCTCCAGTACATCTGCGCCGCCAGGAGCTGCTCGGCGGGGTAGCGCTCGGGGTGCAGCTCCTCCCACGGGATGTCCGTCTGCGGATCCCACTCGAGCGTCTTGGCCCGACGCCACAGATCCCACACGTCGGGCATCGCGGAGGCGAGCGGCAGCGGATAGCGGCTCTCGAGCACGTACGCTCCGGTGCGCTCCTTGTCGATCAGCATGACGGATCCCTCTCTCTCGTGATGATGCTAGACCGCACCGAGCTCGGCGTGCTGCGCGCGCGGCAGATCCAGCTTCCACGCCGCGAGCCGCTCGCGCACCTGGGCGATCGTGGCGCGCAAGACGGAGCGCTCCTGCGCGGCGCTCGAGGCGCCGAGCCCCGCGCGGGCCGTCTCGGCCTCGGCGCTGAGCCACGGCTCGCGGCTCTTCTCGGGCAGGAGCCACGTATTCCGGTAGCCCGCGAGAATGACGTTGGCGAGCATGTCGCTGACGGCGGCAGCGACCGCCGCGCGGCCGCGCGCGTCGAGCGACGGCAGCCGGCTGCCGAGAAACGCCCACGCGAACGCCACGTGGCGAGCGCGGTCACAAGCGATCAGCCGCAGCGCCGCTCGCACGATCTCGTCTTTCGCCTGCTGCAGATGACTCAGGTACAGGTTGAGGTCGAGCTGATCGTCGAGCGCACCGAGCGCTGCGACGTACGCCTCGACCGGCAGGTCGCCGTCGAGCGCCGCCTGCCCGAACGCGTGATTGCTGCCCCTCGCCAGTCCCGGCTCGCCCGGATCGGTCGCGTAGCCGCCGAAGCGCTCGGCCAGCATGTGGCAGACCTCGAGGTGCTTGGCCTCCTCGGCCGGACGGAACGAGAGGAACAGCTTCGCATCCATGCCGAGCGAGCCGGACTCCAGGCAGAAGCGGATCAGCAGCGCCGTGCTCTCCGTGAGCCCGGGATAGACGCTCCACGCCCGGCGGCTCCACGTGCGGCTTGCCGCCTCGCGCGTGGGCTTGTCGTAGCGGGAAGGATCGAGCCGGTCCCACGCGATGTCGGTCTCCGGGTTCCAGTGCAGGCCCTTGCCCTGGCTGTAGAGCTCGCGGAGCACGGGCACTTCCGGCGCGAACTCGAGCGGAAACCGGCGCTCGACGAAGCGCTTCTCCTGCGCCTGGTACGCGCGGAGCAGCCGGGCCGCGTGCTCTGGATCGTCGCTCATCGACGGTAGTCTACGTCATGGCTCGCGGAGCTGCTTCTCCAGCTCTGCGCGCGCCCGCGCGTGCTCTTCGAGGACCTTGTTGATCCGCCCGATCTCTTCCTGATAGCGCGCCAGGAAGCGGCGATCGCGCGCGTCCAGAAAATCCAGAAAGGCGATCGAGGTCTTCGCGTACTGGCGCTGCGCGTCCTGCAGCTGGCGGATCACGAGCGGCCGCAGCTCCGGTCCGGCCGCGGCGTACTGGCTCTGCGCTTTCTGGAGCGCCGCCATCGCCTGGCGGCGCGCGTCGCGAAGCGCGACGTAGCGCTCGGCGCTCGCCGGGTCCTCGCGCCGGAGCGCCTCGACGAACCCGCGCTCGCGCTCGTCGTCGGCCTCGCTTTGCGCCAGACACGCCGGTACGCCCACCGACAGGGCCGCGACGAGAGCGAGTCCGAGCAGGAACAAGCGCTTCGGCGTCCCGATGCGGCCCTCCACGTCAGCTCACTTCAGCGCAGCGCGTGCTCGACCGCCGCGCACAGACCAGTAGCGACGGCACAATCGCGCTCGCCCCACGTGCGCCCCGGGTCGAACAGGACGGCGCCCAGGCCCGCCTGACGCGCGCCCACCACGTCGACGAAGTACGAGTCGCCGACGTAGACGGTCTCGGCCGGCGCCGCGCCGGCGGCCAGAAGGCCGAGGGCGAAGATGCGCCCGTCGGGCTTCGAGACGCCGACCACGCTCGAGTCGATGACGAAATCGAGATCCGGTGCCAGCCCGGCGATCTCGAGCGCCCGCTGCACGGAGCCGTTGGAGTTCGAGATGACGCCGACGACCAGCCCGGCGTCGCGGGCGCGCCGGAGCGCCTTCGACGCTTCGCCATCGGCCTGGTGACAGAGGCCTATCGGGACGTTGAAGCTGCGGCGCCACTCGGCGATCGCGCGCCGCTCCGCGTCGTCCGTGATCCCCAGATGCTCGGTCAGGTATCGGACGTAGCGTCCCTCGCCGGTACGCTCGCGTGAGGCCTGCGCCGCGCGCTCGGTGTCCAGGCGCATGCGCGCGCGGCGCTCCGCTTCCGTCACCACTCCCTGGGTGACGGCGTGACCGCGCGAGGCGAGATACGCGGTGAGCCGCGGGTAGTCCATCTCGAGCAACGTATGGCCGGCGTCGAACACGACGGCACGGACGTCTGGACGGCGTGTCATGGCGAGAGAGTCTACCGCACCGGAGCCGGCGGCCCGGCGGAGCGCACGTCGAGCTCGACCCGCTGGTCGGGCTCGCCGTTGGCCGAGAAGCGGTAGATCGCGTCATCGCCGGCGACGGCGTAGAGGACGTTAGGGTGGGACCGGGTGCCGGTCGCGAGTCCGGTGAAGTCGCGCGCGCCGGCGGAGGATCGCTCGAGAACGGCCCGGCTGATCGCCGCGAAGCGCGCCCGGGCGAGCGCGTCTCCTTCGCGCTCCCAGAACGGCAGGCGAATGATTCCCTGATCGCGCAGAGAGACGTACATCGCCGTTCCGCCTACCGCGCACGCGATGATCTCGCTGCTGAGCGGAGCCGCGGACACCTTCATCGGTTCGGCCCGCCATTGGCTCTTGAGCATGTCTCCCCAGGAGAGCTGAAAAACGCCTCGTCCCTGCGCCGTCCGAGCGGCGATGGTGAGCACGTCGTCGTACGGCGACTTTGCGACACACTCGATCGGCGGGCGGCCATCGGCCACGACGTCGGCGACTGACAGGCGCGGGCCGCCGGACAGGACCGTCTTGAGACGCGACTTGACGTTGCGGTCGGACTGCTCCACGACCCTGTACGGGACGATCGCCGAGCCATCCGCTTCGAGGACGATCCACCACTCGCGGAGCGCGACGATCGCGCGAAGCCCGCCGCGGGTCGCCATGCGAGTCCAGCCCTGCTCATTCAGCCCGTTGAGGGGCGCGGCGAAATCCAGCTCCGCGGGATAGTAGAGGGAGAAATCCTTCTCGAGGAGCGGCACGCCGAGCCGGCTCGAAGCGCCGACGAGCGAAAAGCCTGGAGCCGGCAATGGCACCGAGACCGGGTCGCCCCGTTCGGTGAAGCCTTGCACGGTGCCGGTTCGGCGGTCTCGCGCGAGCACCACCGCGCGGCGGCGGGACTGGTGGTCCGTGAGCAGCTCGACCACGACGATTTGATCGAATATCGCCCCGGGCCGGCGAACGAACACGCCGACGCCGTCGAGCGTCCTCACCCTGGCCGACGCGAGCTGCGCGATCACCTCCTGCCACGCGGGCCCCGGGCGGGGATCGTCGGCCTCCATCCGCTTGAAATTCTCGAGCTCTTCCCGAGCCTCCTGGGTATATCGAACACGCTCCAGCGCCACGGGCTGCGTCTTCAGCAGGCCGAAGTCACTGGTATCCGCCTTCAGCCACGGATCGTCGTGGTTGAAGGACTCCGCGACGTAGCCCGGCGAGAGAATGCGGAGGTTGCGGCTCCACCCTACGCTCAGACAGCCCGCGGTCGTCGCGGTGCGGCCGCGACCGACCACGAATCGCCCCGTGGCGTCGGTGCGCGCCTCCGCGGGGGGCAGGTAGCGGCTGTAGGCGTGGAACGAAGCGCAGTGCGCGGTTCTCCACAGTGAGACGACTGCGCCTTCGATCGGCTGACCGGTCTCGCGATCGACGACGCGGCCGGATACGCCGACAACGGAGATGAGACCACAGGCGGGAAGAACGGCGAGCGCCACGAGCACGGTCGCCGGGCCCAGCAGAGCTCGCGCGCTGCACCGGACCACGAATCGATCATAGCCCGTATGTTCTTCGGTCCCCTACTGTTGTAGGGTCGCGACGTCATGCCCCGGGCACCGCTCAGGATCGCCGTCATCGGCGCGGGCCTCGGCGGGCTCACCGCCGCCGTGGCGCTGCACCGCACCGGCTTCGACGTCCGCGTGTACGAGCAGGCGCCGGAGCTGACCGAGGTCGGCGGCGGGATCAACATGGGGCCGAACGCCGCGCGCGTCCTCTATCGGCTGGGGCTCGGCGACGGGCTCGACCGCGAGGCGGTACGACCGCTCAGCACGCACCAGCGCCGGTGGCAGGACGGGCGCACCTTGCAGCGCGCGCCCCTCAACCCGCGCTGCGAAGAGCTCTACGGCGCGCCGCATCTCACCGTGCACCGCGCCGATTTGCTCGCGATCATCGCCTCGGGTTTCCCCGCCGACCGCGTTCATCTCGGTCACCGGCTGGTCGGCCTCGAGGACACGGGCGATCACGTCGCCGCGTGGTTCGAGAACGGTGCGCGCGTCACCGCCGATGTCCTGGTCGGCGCCGACGGGATCAACTCGACCGTGCGCACAGCACTGCTCGGCGAGCAGGCGCCGCGCTTCGCCGGCTGCGTCGCCTATCGCGGCCTGGTCCCGTCCGAGCGCATCGCGGACCTCGATCTCGAGATCGGCTCGCAGTCGTGGGTCGGCCCCGGCGGTCACTTCGTGCACTACTTCGTCTCGCGCGCACGACTCTTGAATTTCGTCGGGTGGACCGAGCACGACACGTGGAATCGCGAGGACTGGACCGACCGCGCGACGATCGCCCGCGCGCTGGCCGCCTTCGCGGGCTGGCATCCGCAGATCCGGCGCATCATCGCTGCCGCCGACACCTGCTTCATCTGGGCCTTGTTCGACCGCGAGCCGCTGCCGCGCTGGTCGGTCGGCCGCGTCACCCTGCTCGGCGACGCATGCCATCCGATGTACCCGTTCATGGGTCAGGGCGCCGGGCAGGCGATCGAGGACGGCGCGACCCTCGCGGCCTGTCTCGCGGCCGACGGCGCCGCCGATCCCGCCAAGACCCTCGCGCGCTACGAGGTGCTGCGCCGCCCGCGCGTCACGCGCCTGCAAGAGATGTCGCGCGCGAACAAGACGCGCTTCCATCTTCCCGACGGTCCGGCCCAGGAAGCGCGCGACGCCGAGTGGGCGCGGGCCGGCGACCGCTCGCCGGAGGCGCTGCGCTGGCTCTTCGAGTTCGACGCGACGGTGGCGCCGAGCGGCTGATCCACGCGGTCAGTCGAATCTTTGGTCGCGCCCGGCCGGCCGCCTACACTGGGAACAATGGATCAGATCGCGCGGCGAGCGGCGCCGGCGACGACTCGCCTCCCGGCGTACTTCCGTATCGCGATCGGCGTCCCGGCGCGCTCGTGAGAGCGTTCTGGCCGCACTCATGAGCCGTCCGCCGCGCCGGACGCGAGCGTTGGGGCTGCTCGTCGGCGTCCTCTGCGGGATCTTCTGGTGGGCGGTCTCGTGGGCGTTCGGCGCCAGAGCGTATGGGATCTGGGGCAGCTACGCCGCGACCGGCCTCATTGCCGGCATCGTCACCGGCATCGCGATCACCGCGGTCTCGACGCCGATGTATCGACGGGCGTCGCCTCGAGGCCTTTACTGGTACTCGCCGCTCAGCGTCTACGCCGCGATCGCGATCTACGGGCTCATCGTCTTCGCGCTGCGGTACCTCATCGGCGACTTCGCCGCGGGCCAGAAACGCTGGGCGGTGGGGCTGCAGTCGATCCTCGGCATGTGGTGGGGCGTCACCGTGCTCGTGCCGTTGGCACTCACCGTCCAGATCCTCGCGTACCTGAATCATCGAGTGCTGCGGCGAATTCTGACGTCGAGCTGACGGGGCATTTCTTCAAAGTCTCGCCGCGACGTGCTACAGTCGCGACGCTGCGTTCGGGAGCGAGCTCAGCCCAGGGAAATCGCCAAGCACCCCTGCCGACGATGTCACCTCTCCCGGGCCGGCCAACGGGAGGAAAGCGCAAGCTCGGTGGATCTCGAAATCCTGATCGAGAACGTGCTGAACGCGGTCACCGCGGGCGTCACGATCGGCTGCATCTACGGTCTGATGTGCATCGGCCTCGGGCTCATCTTCGGCATCATGCGCATCGTCAACTTCGCCCAGGGCGAGCTCTTGATGCTCGGCATGTTCGCGAGCTTCTACCTGGTCTCGGGCGGCAAGGTGCTGTCCTTCCTCGGCCCGTACTGGGGACCGTTCATCGGCGCGCTCTGCGCGGCGCCGCTGGTCTTCGCGGGCGGCGCGCTCCTACACAAGTTCCTGATCTCGCGCGTGTCGGGCCTGCGCACCGCGGGCTCGCTCGACGAGGGCCACTTCGGTCAGCTGATCGTCACCCTCGGCATCTCGCTGATCTTGCAGAACGGCGGACAGATCGTCTTCGGCTCGACACCGGTCGCGGTGCGAACGCCGCTCTCCGCCGAGGCATTCCTGATCGGCCCCGTGTACGGCGCGGCGACGGTGTTCCTGAACAAGGCCAAGCTGATCGCGTTCTTCGTCGCGATCCTCGTCGCCATCGTCCTCTACATGACCTTGGAGTACACGCGCCTCGGCAAGGCACTGCGGGCATCGGCTGACAATCCAACGGCCGCCACCTACATGGGGATCGAGGTCGATACCGCGTACCGCATCGCCTTCGGTCTGGGTGCCGCGATCACGGCGATCGCGGGCGGGCTCATGGCCACGTACATCTCGTTTGGGCCCTTCGTCGGATTCGACTACGTCATCATCATGTACTCCGGCGTCGTGCTGGGCGGCATGGGCAGCATCCTCGGTGCGTTCTGGGGTGGCCTGACCGTCGGCTTCGTGCAGCAGTTCTCCGCGCTGATCTTGCCGCCGCAGCTTCAGAACGCGGCGATCTTCGTCGTGTTCCTGATGATCGTGTTGCTGCGGCCACAAGGTCTCTTCGGGCGCTCGGCGGAGCGCGCATGAAGCAGGGCACCGGGCCGGAGCTCCGCCGAAATCTGGCGGCGTTCGCGATCGTCTCCGTCGTCTATCTCGGCATCTCGCTCCTGGTGACGAACAGCTACTACCAGCTGATCCTGGCCCTCGTGCCGGTGTGGGCGCTGTTCGGCGTCTCCTGGAACATCTTGTCCGGCTACGGCGGCCAGCTGTCGTTCGGCCACGCCTCGTTCTTCGGCATCGGCGCCTATACGGTCACACTCGCCGTCGTCTACTGGAGCCTTTCGCCCTGGCTCGGCATCGTGCTCGGCATGATCCTCGGCGGTGTGGCGGCAATCCTGATCGGGCTGCCGACGTTCCGGTTGCGCGGGCACTACTTCGCGCTCTCGATGCTGGCCTACCCGCTCGCGATCCTCTACGTCCTTCAGTATCTCGGCTTCCAGGAAGTCTCGCTGCCGATGCACCGCGATCGACCGCTGGTGTTCATGGAGTTCAGCGAGCCGCGCATCTACACGGCGATCGCGGTGGGTCTGCTGGTCGCCGGCGTGGTCGTCTCGCTGATCATCGAGAACTCGCGCTTCGGCCTGGCCCTGCTGGCGATCCGGCAGAACGAGCTCGCGGCCGAGGCTGCCGGCATCAACGCGCGGCTCTGGAAGATGCGCTCGCTCGTCGTGTCGGGCATGATGGCCGCCGTCGCCGGCGGCTTCTATGCGCGCGTGCTCGTGGTTGTCACGCCGGACTCGGTGTTCGGCATGCTGGTCTCGGCGCAGGCGGTGGTGGTCACGCTGTTCGGCGGCGTCGCCTCGGTCTGGGGCCCGCTGATCGGCGCCGCGATCCTGGTGCCGCTCGCGGAGACCTTGCAGGCCGAGCTGGGCGGCTATCTACCGGGCATCCAGGGTGTCGTGTACGGCATCGCGATCGTCGCGATCATGCTGCTCTCGCCCGACGGGCTGTTCTGGACGATCCGCGACCGCTGGTTCAAACCGAAGGCCGCCGCGCCGATCCCGGACGTGGCGCTGATGGCCACGGCGCCGCGCGCCGTTCGCGCCGGCGTGCCGCTCCTGGTCGTCGAGAATCTCTCGCGCGCGTTCGGCGGCTTGAAGGCCGTCAGCGGGGTCAGCTTCTCGGTCACCGAGGGCGAGATCCTGGGCATCATCGGTCCCAACGGCGCCGGGAAGACGACGTTGTTCAACGTGTTGAACGGCGTGCTGTCGGCCGATGAAGGCTCGGCGCAGCTCGCCGGCCAGCAGATGCTCGGCAAGAAGACCTTCGAGGTCTGCCGCATGGGCGTCGGCCGGACGTTTCAGGTCGTGCGCAGCTTCCCCCGCCTGCCCGTGCTCGACAACGTGATCGTCGGCGCGTACGGCGCCGGTCTCACCGATCACGACGCGCTCGTCTCGGCAGTGCGGGCGCTGCATCAGGTCGGATTGCAAGACCAGTCAGGCGTGGCCGCCGGGCAGCTCACGAATAAACAGCTGCGCCTGATGGAGCTGGCGCGCGCGCTCGCCGGCAATCCTCGCCTGCTGCTGCTCGACGAAACGCTCGCCGGCCTGGGACGCAAGGAATGCGACAGCGTGCTGGACGTGTTGGCCCAGCTGCGCGAGCGCGGTACGACGATCTGCATCATCGAGCATACAATGCACGCGATGATGCGCCTCGCGGACCGGTTCGTCGTGCTCGACCACGGCCGCGTGCTCGCCGCGGGCCTCCCGCGCGTCGTCGTCGAGGACCCCGCGGTGATCGAGGCGTACCTCGGCAAGAAGTGGCTGGCGCGCCAGCATGCGTAGGGTCGGAGGCGCACCGTGCTCGAAGTGAAGGATCTCTCGGTCGCCTACGGCGGGCTGCGCGCGTTGACCAACGTGACGCTGTCGGTCGCCGAGGGCCGCTTCGTCACGCTAGTCGGGCCCAACGGCGCCGGCAAGTCGACCCTATTCAAGACGATCTGCGGCGTCGTGCCGCCGGTCTCGGGCACGATCACCTTCGGCGGCGAAAACTTGTTGGCGCGCCGGCCGTCGGACCGCGCCCATCTCGGCATCGCCCACGTTCCGGAAGGGCGGCAGGTGTTCAAGACGTTGACCGTCCGCGAAAACCTCGAGATGGGCGCCTACCCGAAGACCGGGCGCGCGAAGTGGCCCCAGACGCTCGATCGCATCCATACGCTGTTCCCGATCCTCGCCGAGCGCGCGGGCCAGATGGCGGGCACCTTGTCGGGCGGCGAGCAGCAGATGCTCGCGATCGGCCGCGGTCTCGCCTGCGCACCGCGGCTCTTGATGCTGGACGAGCCCTCGATGGGGCTGGCGCCGAGCGTGGCCGACCTGATCTTCGAGCGCATTTCGCAGATCCATCGCGAGGGCCTCACCATCCTGCTGGTCGAGCAGCGCGTGGCCGAGGCCCTCGAGCGCTCCGATCACGGCTATGTGCTGGAGACCGGCCACATCGTTCTCGAGGGGCCGTACCGGACGTTGCTGGCCGACGATCGCGTCCGCCGCTCGTACCTCGGCCTGACGGAAGCGTGAGACGACAACGGAATCACAACCACACGGGAGAGAAACGGCTATGAGCAAGCCTTCGACGTTCGGACGCCGCACCGCGATCAAGCTGGGACTCGCCGGCGCGGCCACCGCGCTGGCACCGCGCCGTGCGCGCGCGCAGCAGTCGAAAGAGGTGAAGATCGCGCTGCTGGCGCCGCTGTCCGGTCCATGGGCGCGCCAGGGCATCCTGTTGCAAATGGGCGCGGAGCTGGCGGTCGAGGACGTGAACACAAGCGGCGGCATCAAGGCGCTCGGCGGCGCCAAGATCAAGCTCATCGTCTACGACACCGGGGACAGCGCGGAGAAGGCCAAGAACGCCGCGCAGCGCCTGGTGGCGCAGGAGCCCGACGTCGTCGGCGGCATGGGCAGCTGGCTGTCGAGCTTTACCCTGGCGGTGACCGAGGTGACCGAGCGCGCCGAGCTGCCGTGGCTCACCTTGTCCTACTCGGACTTGATCACTGGACGCGGCTTCAAATACATCTTCCAGTCGTCGCCAACCGCCGACGCACAGGCCACCGCGATGCTGCCGCGCGTCGTCGACCTCGCCGCGAAGGCGGGAAGCGGGCGCCCGACCAAGGTGGCGTTCGTCGGCGACAACTCGGCGTCGTCGGTGAGCTTCATGAAACCGATCCGCGGGCACATCGCGAAGGACCTCGGACTGACGATCGTGGCGGACGAGACCTATACGCCGCCCTTGGCCGACGCGACCACGCTCGTGCAGAAGGTCCGCTCCGGCCGTCCGGACTTCATCGTGTTTCAGTCGACGAACGTCGGCGACGACAAGCTCCTGCTCGACAAGTTCGCCGAGCGAGGCATCACCGCCAGCACGGTGCCGCTGATCGGCGGCGGCGGTCACTGGACCGTGCCCGAGCTCTTGAAGGTGGCGGGCAAGGAGCATCTTGAGGGAATGATCGTGGGGCTGGCCAACTGGCCGGGCAAGGATCTGGTCGATCTCGAGAAGCGCTTCGTGGCCAAGACCGGCGAGCCCTGGTTCGGCCACGACTCGATCTTCCCGTACGCGCACGTGATGATCTTCAAGGAAGCGCTGGAGCGCACCGGCGCCGCCGATCGCAAGAAGCTCGGCGAGATGATGCACAAGATCGATCTCAAGGACGGCCCGGCGAAGTTCTTCCCGGACCGGCGCGTCAAGTACGACGAGAGCGGCCGCCGGGTCGGCGCCGAGCTCTGCATCGTGCAGTGGCAGAAGGGCCGCCCGGTCGCCGTGCATCCGGAGAGTATCGCGGTGTCGAAGGCGGTCTGGCCGAAGCTCTCGTAGCTTCGGGCCTGCGACGCGAGGGACGGGCCCGACGCTCACGCGTCGGGCCCGTTGCTGTTCTAGTGCTTTGCTGTTGTCAGAGCTTGACCGCGCGAGAGTCGGCGGCCGACCGCTCGATCGCATCGATCAGGCGGTGTCGCTTGATCGCGAGATCGAAATCCGGCTCGAAGCCCTTGGGATTCCCCGCCGTGTCCACGAATCGCTTGTAGGCCTCGGCCACGTTCTGCGCCGAGCCCGCCGGCGTGCTCGCCGGAGCCTGCTTGAACCGGCTCGGCACCTCGACCTCGGTCGCCGCCTCGCGGCCCCGCGTGACCAGCAGGCGATTCGGTCCGACGCTCAGCGCCCCGCCGGCCGTCAGGCTCATGGCACCGGCGCGCCCGAAGATGTCGAGACGGCTCTGGCCGCCGCCGAAGGGGACGCTCGCGATCTGCACCGAGAGCTCGGCGCCGCTCTGCAGCCGTCCGGCGACGTTGATGACGTCCGGCGAATCGACCGCGACGTCCTGTCCGGTCTCGGTGTGCCGCCACGTCTTGATCTTGGTGGCGAGGCGCGCCGAAACCTCGGCCACCTCGCCCAACACCGCGCACATCGCTTCGATCCCGTGGCCGCCGGCGATCGTCAGCGTGTTGGCGCCGGCCGTTCGCTGGCCCTGCCAGATGCGGCCGGCGCCGCGCTCGAGCTGCGCCGCCGCCAGCACGGTCAGCTGAACGGCGAGCACCTCGCCGATGTGCCCGCCCTGGATCAGCTCACGCGCGTAGAGCACCGCCGGGTCGCTGCGCGCCTGGAGCCCGACGATCGTGCGGAGCGATCGCTCGCGCGCGAGGCCGGCCATCTCTTCCGCCTCTTTGAGGCTGGCGCCGAGCGGCCACTCGCAAAACGTCGGCTTGCCGGCCCGCAGCGATTTCATCACGAGGTCGTAGTGCCAGGGCACGCGCACGCAGACCACGACCAGGTCGACCTCCGGGTGCTTGACCATGTCGTCCATGCTGTGAAACGCGAGCGCCGCGCCGAACTTCTGCGCCGAGGCCTTCGCGGTCGCCTCGTGCGCCGTGCAGACGGCGCGCAGCTCGTACTCGGAAAGCGCGTTAAGCGCCGGTACGTGCGCGTTGGCGCCCCACCCACTTCCGCCCGGCGTCACGGTGGCGCCGACGATCCCAACCCGAATCCGGTCCGCCATGTCTCCCTCCTCCTGAATGGCGGCGATGATGACACGCGTCTGCCGCCCGCGCCAGACCGCGGGCAAAGCCCTGATGCCCGGTGGCGGAGGGCACGCATAGACAGTGGGGTGCCGCCGTCATATACGCCGGGGCATGTCGCCCCCAGGCCGTGCGTCGCCACAGGAACCCTGGCGCCCGGCGGCCGTTCGTGGTACTGAGTGCGGGCGAGGCGTCCATGTACGGATTACTCGGGTGCCGTCGGCCTATTGACACCCTGGATCGGCCCGGCAGAAAACGGCGCCGCTTTTTCCGCGGCCCGAGGGAGATGGCGGTACGGCACGTGATTTGCGTGGTACCGTGAACCGCGGCAGAGACGATCTATGAGACCCGTAGCGTGGGCGACCGGACCGACCTTTCCATCGATCGCACGTTTACGTCTACTCGCCCGTGCCTTTGGCTACTTCAAACCCGACGTCGGACGTATCGGCCTCGCGGTCGGCCTGCTGCTCGCCAGTATCGGGATCAACCTGCTCAAGCCGTGGCCACTCGCGATCCTCGTTGACAGCGTTTTAGGCAGCAAGCCCTACCCCGCCTGGCTGCCGCACGAGATCATGACGTGGGCGCAGCCGGGGCAGATCACGGCGATCATCGCGGCGTCGCTAGTGCTGTATTTCGTTCACTCCGCGCTGTGCGCGGGCCACGTCTACCTCACGATCGGCATCGGTCTCCGCGGCTTGCGGCGAGTCCGTGACGACGTGTTCGGCTGGATCCAGCGCCTGTCCCTGCGCTACCACCACGGCACCGTGGCCGGCGACATCATCTTCCGCGCGGGAACCGACACCACCGCCTTCCAGGTGCTCTTCCAGGAGGGCCTGCTGACCGTCATCAGCGCCACCGGGACCCTGCTCTTCATGACGGTGATGATGGCCCGGCTGAACCTGTATCTCACCGGGGTCGCGCTCGTCGCGGTGCCGGTCCTGCTCGTGTCGATCAAGCTGTTCGGCGGCACGATGCGATCGCGCGGTATGGCCGCGCAGCAGGCGGAGAGCAGGGTGTACTCGCTCATCCACCAGGGCATCACCGCCCTGCCGCTGATCCAGAGCCACGCGCGCGAGGACCACGAGCACCGGCGCTTCACCGCTCAGACCGAGGCGGCGCGGCGGCAGAAGATGGCGCAGCAGGGGCTCGAGGTCTTCTACTGGGGCTCGATCTCCGTGATCCTGGGCGCGTGCACGCTCGGCGTCACCTGGGTCGGCGCGCAGCAAGTGCTGGCCGGCAACCTGACTCTGGGAGAGCTGCTGGTCTTCCTCGCGTACGTCGCCCAGCTGTTCGAGCCGCTCCATCAGCTCTCGAAGGTCGGAGCGACGCTCTCGAGCGCCAGCGCCAGCACGCGGCGCGTGTTCGAGATCCTCGACACGCCTGAGGACGTCAAGAATCGCGCCGAGGCGCGGCCCGTCCTCCGTGGGATCGACGTGGATGGGCCCGCAGGGCTGCCGAGCTCGGCCGACGACATGTTCGCCGCGGCCGAGACGCGTGTGGCGCCGCCGCCCGGCCGGCCGCTACAGATCTACGGCAACGTCGCCTACGACGACGTCTCGTTCGCCTACGACCCGGCGCGGCCGGCGCTCCATCACGTGAGCTTCAAGCTCTTGGCCGGGACGTCGGCCGCGATCATCGGGCCGAGCGGCGCCGGCAAGACCACGTTGTTGAACCTGCTGCCGCGCTTCTTCGATCCGACGAACGGGGCCGTGCTGCTCGAGGGCGTCGACCTGCGCGAGCTTCGGCTCGAAGACCTCCGCGCCCAGATCGGCCTCGTCCTGCAACAGCCGATCATCCTGCCCGCGACCATCGCGGAGAACATCGCGTATGGCAAGCCCGACGCGAGCATGGAAGAGATCGAGGCGGCCGCGCTCGCGGCGAACGCGAGCGCGTTCATCGAGCGCCTCCCCGAGCACTACCAGACCGTGGTCGGCGACGGCGGCGCGCACCTGAGCGTCGGCGAGAAGCAGCGGATCAACCTGGCGCGCGCGTTCCTGAAAAACGCGCCGATCTTGCTGATGGACGAGCCGACCAGCGCGCTCGACGTGGAGAGCGAGGCTCAGGTGGTCGCCAGCCTGTTCGCGCTGATGAAGGGCCGCACGACCTTGATGGTCGCCCATCGGCTGACCACCATCCGGCGAGTCGACAAGATCCTGGTCGTGGAGAACGGACGGCTCACTGAGATGGGCCAGCCCGACGATCTGCTCGCCGAGCAGGGGTACTACGCGCGGGTCGTCAGCGGTCAGCTCGCGCTGTAGCTACTCGGATCACTTCCCGCCGCGCGCTCGCTCCGCCGCTTCGCGCTCTCGCTGCTTGGTCTCACGCTCGCGCGCGGCCTGCTCGAGCTGCCACCGCGCCTTGACGCGCTCGCCGGCCTCGACCAGGGTTGCCTCGACCTGCGCGGCCTTGTCGAGCGCCTCCGGCGTGCTCACGGCCGCCGGCGCCTTGGCCGCCTTCGTGAGATTGGCGTTCGCGCGCTCGAGGTTCTTCTGCACGGTGGCCGTCGCGTCCCGATGTTTCTTGCGCTCCGGGCCGTCGGGTCCCCAGTCGCCCCTCACGACGTCGAGGTACTCACCCTGATCCCGGGTGAGATCGGGCAGCGCCTTGGGATCGCCCGAGGCCTTCTCCGCGGCCTCGGCCAGGCTCTTGCCCTTACCGGAGCTCCTCAGCGTCGTACGGACCGACGTGATCTTGTCCCGCGTGATCTTGTCCGCGCGCTGCACCGGGTCCGCGATGCCCCGCTCCTTCGCCTCGATATCGCTGATGCGCTTCTCGTAGGTCTTGAGCGCGCCCTCGTAGCTGTCACGGAGCTGTTCCAGCTCGCCGGCGCGAGCGTCGGCGACCGCGCTCAGCGCGAACAGAATACCGGCCGTGACGGTGGGCAGCGAGCGGCGGGCACTGGCGGGAGACATGGCGCTCTTCACTTGATGTTCTGGATCTTACCCTGGATCGACTCGAGCCGGGCGGCAAGCTCCTTGAGCTGCCCGTTCAACGTCTCGGAGAGCTGCCGTATGGTCTCTTCGAGCCTCGCCGAGCTTGCGCTCAGCTCCTGACTGGTCGCGGCCATCTTGCGCACGCTGTTGGAGCTCTCGACGACCAGCTCGTGATTGAGCCATCCGAGCTGAGCCGTCTGCAGCATGAACTTGCGGACCGAGGCCAGGTCGTCGGCAAGCGCGCGCATGTCGGCGACCGCCTTGTCCGTATCCTGCTTGGTCCCGGAGAGCTCCTTTTGCACGAGCGCCAATCGCTCCTCGATGCGCTTGAGCTCGGTCGTGAGGGCCGCCGCGGACGTCTGCTGCTGTTGTAGCTCGCTCTGGGTCACGGTCTCGGGCGCTTTGGGGATGTCCTTGCGGTACACGAACGTGAGCACCGGCGGCAGCACGACGTTCTGGCTATCCGGCGATGCCGCGTACCGCCCCCAGGCGTCGCCCGCGCTGTCGCCCGGCAGAACCACCAGCCGGCCGTCCGCGGCATCGAGGAACGCCAGCGCTCCGACCTTCCCGGACTCTCTGACCGAGGCCTGAATCGAGTCGGAGTGCGACGCCAGAGCGCGCTCACGGCTCCTGATCGCGGCCGACTGCGAGGCAGGCATCAGCGAGTGGCTCGCGCACCCGACGACCGCAAGCGTGAGGCCTATCAGGGCAATACCTGAGCCGACCAGCTGCCGCATCGTGAGTCCTCCGTCACCGGCCCGAGCGGGGCCCGCATCCAGGTCCCGCATAATGAACTCGTAGACCCTTACTATGAAAGATTATTATTATTACAGCGTGTTTCAAGCGAGTGCCTTCGACGGCTCGCTGTTGCCGCAGATCCGTAGTAGCGTCCTTCTGGCGCGGCGCTGTCGCAACGCTCACCATCAACGCATATCGGTGACATCACCGAGAGAGTGTCCCATGGCTGCCCGTGGATAAGAACCAGTCCGAGGTCGCGACCAGGCCAAGCCTGTGGCGAACGCTGCCGCACGCGTGGGCCATGATCCGCCCGTACTGGTCATCGGATGATCGATGGGCCGCACGGGCGCTCCTGCTGGGCGTCGTGCTCCTGACGCTCGCCATGGTCTATCTCACCGTACTCCTGAATCAATGGAACAACGCGTTCTACAGCGCGCTGCAGGACAAGAACATGGCCGCCTTCCGCGGCCAGCTCTTCCGCGTGACTTACCTGATCACGATCTTCATCTTCCTCGCCGTCTATCAGGTGTACCTCAACCAGATGCTCGAGATCCGCTGGCGGCGCTGGTTGACCGATCGCTACCTGCGGGCGTGGCTGACCGACGACGCCTACTATCGCATGCAGCTGCAGGCGAGCGAGACCGACAACCCCGACCAGCGCATCGCGGAAGATGTGCAGCTGCTCGCGACCCACACGCTCGGCCTCTTTACCGGCGGGTTGCGCGCGACCGTCACCCTGGTGACCTTCGTCGCGATCCTCTGGGGGCTGTCAGGGTCCTTGACCGTCACGGTGTGGGACGTCGACGTGCGCCTTCCCGGCTACATGGTGTGGGTCGCCGTGCTGTACGCGATCCTCGGCACGTGGGTGACCGACTGGCTCGGCCGGCCGCTGGTCCGTCTGAACTTCGACCGCCAGCGCTTCGAGGCGGACTTCCGATTCAGCCTCGTGCGCTTCCGTGAGAACTCGGAGGGCGTGGCCCTCTATCGCGGTGAAGCCGACGAGCTGCGCGGGTTCCGCGCGCGGTTCGAGGACGTGGTGCGCAACTGGTGGGGCATCATGCTGCGGCAGAAGCGCATGACGTACTTCACGTCGGGCTACGGGCTCGGCGCCTGGATCGTGCCGTCGATCGTCGCGGCGCCGCGCTACTTCCGCGGCGAGCTCGGGCTCGGCGGGCTCATGCAGACGAGCCAGGCGTTTCAACAAGTGCAGGACGCGCTGAGCTTCTTCGTGCAGTCGTACAAGGAGATCGCGGCGTGGTGCGCGGTGGTCGAGCGGCTTGCCGGCTTCGACAGAACGCTCGACCGGGTGCTCAAGCAAGAGGTGAGCGGCTTCCGCCGCGTCGATGGACAGCCCGGTCAGCTGAGCGTCGCGGGGCTCGACGTCTATCGCCCGGACGGCCAGATCCTCCTGGCCAACGTCAACCTCACCGTGCGGCGCGGCGACAGCGTCTTGTTGACGGGCGCCTCGGGATCGGGCAAGAGCACCCTGGTGCGCGCCATCGCCGGCATTTGGCCGTTCGGGCGTGGCGAGATTCGTGCGGCGCGCGATGCGCGGATCCTGTTCTTGCCTCAGCGCCCGTATCTACCGATCGGCGTGCTCCGTGACGTGGTCGCGTATCCGATGGGCGGCAGCGGCGTGGACGACGCTGCGCTGCGCGAGGCGCTCGAGCTCGTCGGGCTCAACGAGCTCGCCGCACGGCTCGACGAGTCGTCGCACTGGGCCCTTCGACTCTCACCCGGCGAGCAGCAGCGCATCGCCGTCGCCCGCGCGCTGATCCAGAAGCCCGACTGGCTCTTTCTCGACGAGGCGACCTCGGCGGTCGACGAAGCGTCGGAGGCGCGCCTCTACCGGCTGCTGCGCGAGCGCCTCCCCGACACCGCCGTGTTCAGCGTCGGCCATCGCGCGACGTTGCATTCGTTACACGCGCGCCGCCTGGTGATCCAGCTCGCCGGCAACGGCCCTGGCTCCATCGTGGAGCTGCCGTCCGTGAGCGAGCTGAAATCGGAGGACGACGCGCCCGTGCGCGGCGACGAACGCGCGGAGAGACCGTGGTAGCCCGCCCGCCCACGCACCGGCGTCTCCGGCGCGTGGGCGGGCGTCGGATCAGATGACCTTTTCGGTCTTGAGGCGATCGAGATCGGCGGGGCCGAGCGACAACCACTCCTTGTAGACGTCGCCGTTGTGCTGTCCCAATAGCGGCGCGGGCCGTACCTGGGTCGGCGACTTCGAGAGCTGCACCGGGTTCGCCGGCATGGTGAAGGAGCCCCAGCCCGGATGGTCGATCGTCGTGACCATGCCGCGCGCGATCAGGTGCGGATCGCTCAGGATCTCCTGCGGGACGAGCACGGCGCCCGTCGGCACACCGGCCTTCCCGAGATCGGCCATGACCTCGTGCTTCGTGCGCGTCATCGTCCACGCCTCGACCAGCGCGTTGACCTGATCCTTGTGCGCGGCCCGCCACTTGGGATCTGACCACTCCGGGTGGCCGATCAGATCCGCGCGCCCGATCGTCTTGAGCAGCGCCTCCCACATGTGCGGGCGTACGGGCTGGCAATAGATGTAGGCGTAGTCGTCGCGGCCGCCGGGCTTGCAGCGATAGATGCCGGACGGCGACGTGTTCGCGATCTCGTTGCCGCGCCGGGGCTCGAAGTCGCCGCCGGCGTACGCGAGCCGCATCGCGACGCGCGAGAGGTTGACGACCGCGTCTTGCATGGAGCACTCGACGCGCTGTCCCTGCCCGGTCGCCTGCCGCTGCCAGAGGGCGGCCATCACGCCGAGGGCCGCGTGCATGCCAGTGCCCGAGTCGCCGATCGTCGGTCCGGGCTTGAGGGGCGGCGAGCCCGGGAAGCCCGTCAGCGCCATCGCGCCGCCGGTCGCCTGCGCGATCATGTCGAAGCTCTTGTACTCGCTGTACGGCCCGTAGTTGCCGAAGCCTTTCACCGACAGATAGACCAGACGCGGGTTGATGGCGGCGAGCGTGTCGTACCCGAGCCCCATCTTCTCCATCCCGCCGGGCGCCTGATTCTCGGCCACGACGTCGGCCTTCTTGACCATGTCGAGGAACATGGCCTTGCCCTGCGGATGCTTGAGGTTGAGCGTAACGCTCTTCTTGTTGGCGTTGAGCAGGAGGAAGTAGCTCGAGTCGACGCCGGGCTTCTCGGCGCGACCGTACCGCCCGGGTTCCCCCTTGCCCGGCTCTTCGACCTTGATCACCTCGGCGCCGAGCCACGCCAGCATCTGCGTGCAGGACGTGCCGGCCTCGAACTGGGTGAGATCCAGGATGCGGATGCCGTTCAGCGCTGTGCTCATGACCTTCCTCCCTGCGGGATCATACCGCGGGGGCGCGTGCTGGTACACTTCGCGGACGGCCGGCCGCACCCGGCGCCGACACAATGGAGGACTCCATGGCAGACGCGACCGTTTCGAATCCTCTGAAAGCAATGATGCAGGCCGGCAAGGTGGCGCTCGGGATGAACGTGCGGCTCGCGCGCTCGGGCGACATCGCGCGGATCGCGAAGACGACCGGCCACGACTTCATCTTCATCGACGGCCAGCACGCGATCTTCACCGTGGAGACCATCGCGCACATCGCGCAGGCGGCCCTCGGCTGCGGCATCACGCCGCTGGTGCGCGTGCGGAGCGTCGACGACCAGGACGTGCAGGTGCTGCTGGACAACGGCGTGATGGGCATCGTGTATCCCGACGTCAACACCGCCGCCGAGGCGCGCCGGGCCGTCGGGCGCGCCAAGTTTCCGCCGATCGGAAAGCGCTCCGTGGCGGGCGGCTATCCGATGTTCGACTTCGCGCCCGTCCCCGTGAGGCAGACGGTTCCTGCGCTCAACGCCGCCACGCTGGTGGTGTGCATGATCGAGACGCCCGAAGGTGTCAGGAACATCGAGGAGATCGCGAAGGTCGACGGCGTCGACGTGATCCACATCGGCGCCAACGACCTGTTGACGGCGATGGGCAAGCCCGGCGAGTTCGGCGATCCGGAAGCCGCGAAGGTCATCGATCGCGTCATCTCCGTCGTGGCCGCGAATGGCAAGATCCCGGGGATGGGCGGCGATCGAAACATCCCGCGGCAGATCGAGTACATCAAGAAGGGAGCGCGCTTCTTGACGACCAACAGCGAGATCGCGTTCATCCTGGCCGAAGCCACGCGCGTCACGACGGAGCTCAGGCGCGCGCTGGCCGACAAGTAGACCGCTACGCGAGCGCTTTCGTCATGAAGATGCGACGGGTTCCCGGCGGCAGGCACGCGACGGTGCCCAGCACGCGGTAGCCGGTCTTCTCGTAGAAGCCGGGCGCCTGAAAGCTGATCGTGTCGAGCACGGCGGCGACGCCGCCGCGCCGCCGCCCCTCGTCCTCCGCCAGCCGCAAGAGGCGAGCGCCGAGCCCGCCACCTCGCAGCTCTTCGGGCAAGAAGAACAGGTCGATGAACAGCAGGCCGAGCGAGGTGCGGCCGGTCAAGCCGCCGACGGGCAGATTGGTGCGCGGATCACGCACGACGACGGCCAGCGGACGGCTATCCCGGATCCTCGTTGTAATGCGCCAATCCGGCGTCGATCGCGTGTTGCTCGTCGGCCGTTGGCGCGTCGGTCACGCTCACGACGGGATCGAGACGCTCGGCGGCCGTCATGGGCGCAGTCTACCCGAGGCGGCCGGCCCCGCGGCGGTCGGTGCGACTCGGGTCACGGTTGGTCGGGAAATAGTCACGACGCGGCACCTTCCGGAAACGCGGGGGCTAGTGATTCGAGGTATTTCCGGGACGCTCGCCCGTGGCCGGCGACTTGCAGCCTCCGAAGGCGTATCGGTGCGATTCGTGAGGTGAAAGTGTTGACCGTCGGCGAAGCGAAGCGATCGACTCCGGAGCCTCCGCGACTCTCCCTGTCGCATCGGGAGAGGCTCGAGCGCCTGCTCGAGACGAGCCGCGAGCTCTCCAAGATCCAGCCCCTCGAGTCGCTGATGACGAAGATCGCCGAGGCCTGCGCCCACCTGCTCGATTCGGACTCCGTCGGCATCCGGATTCGCGAAGAGGACGACCTGGTGCTCGCCGGCGCCTACGGCGACGCGCTCGAAGCCATGCCGACGGCGCGGCTCAAGATGGGCGAGAGCCTGTCGGGAACCGTCGCGGCGACCGGTGAGCCGCTGATGATCTCGGACGCCTCGCAAGACGCGCGGATGACCCTGGCGCACCGCGAGGCCTTCCGGCGCGGCGGCTACAAGGCCTTCCTCGCGGTGCCACTGATGCTCGGCCCGCAGGTGCTCGGCGTACTGAGCTGCCGCACGCGCCGCGCGGCGGGGTTCTCGCTGGAAGACCTCTCGCTCGCGATGGCGTTCGCCGCCCAGGCCGCGATCGCGCTCGAAAACAGCCGGCTCTATCAAGAGACCCAGCGCGCGTACGACGAGCTCTCGGCGACGCAGGAGCAGCTCACGCAGGCCCGAAAGATGGAAGCCGTCGGGCGCCTGGCCGGCGGCATCGCGCACGACTTCAACAATCTGCTGACCGTGATGATCGGGCGCAGCCAGCTGCTGCTCCGTCGCCTCGGCGACGAGGACCCCGTGCGCAGCGACATCGAGCTGATGGAGCAGACGGCCGATCGGGCGGCCGAGCTCACGCGCCAGCTCCTGGCGTTCAGCCGCAAGCAGGTGCTCCAGCCGACCCTGCTGGATCTGAACGCGGTCGTCGCGAACATGGCCGAGATGCTCGGACGCGTGATCGGCGAGGACATCGCGCTGGTGACCGCGTTCGCCCCCGGGCTCGGCCTGGTCAAGGCCGACCCGAGCCAGATCGAGCAGATCGTCGTGAACCTGATCGCGAACGCCCGCGACGCGATGGAGGCGGGAGGCCGAGTCACGCTCGAGACCGCCAACGCCGAGCTCGACCGTGCGTACGTACGACACCACGTCGACGTCGAGCCGGGCTCGTACGTGATGCTGGCCGTCAGCGACACCGGAATCGGCATGACGCCGGACACTCAGGCGCGGATCTTCGAGCCGTTCTTCACGACCAAGGACCCGGGGTGCGGGACGGGCCTGGGGCTCGCGACCGTCTACGGGATCATCAAGCAGAGCGGCGGTCACATCTGGGTCTACAGCGAGCCGGGACGCGGCACGACGCTCAAGATCTACCTGCCGCGCGCCGAGGGCACGATCACGCCGTCGGTCGCGCGCCCGACCTTACCCGAGCCCGCTCGCGGTCACGAGACGGTGCTGCTGGTGGAGGACGAGCTTGCCGTGCGCAGCCTGGCCCGCGACGTTCTCCAGGCACAGGGCTACACTGTGATCGAAGCGCGGGACGGCCGTCACGCCCTCGAGATCTGCGAGCTGCGATTCGGCGCGATCGACCTGCTCCTCACCGACGTCGTCATGCCCGGGATCGGCGGCCGTGAGCTGGCGGCCCGACTCGCCGAGCTTCGACCCGCGATGCCGGTCATCTACATGTCGGGCTACACGGACACCGCGGTCGTGCAGCACGGCGTGCTCGATCCGGGCACCACGTTCCTCCAGAAGCCGTTCACACCCGATGCACTCGCCCGCAAGGTCCGCCAGGTTCTCGACGCCGTGCTGACCGCGAAGGAGTGACGAGCCCGCCGCTCAGCGCGTCCAGTTCAGCGCTTCGACGAGCGTGTTCGTGGTCGTGACCACCCGGTTGTGCTCGTCGACGACGCCGTTCCGCCGTGTCACCGCGCTGTTGTGCTGCTCGACGAGAGCGTTGTAGGTCGCGACGAGTGCGACGTGCTGCTGGCAGAGTCCCTGGATCCGGCGCGTCAGACCGGACTGCGCACAGCTCGGCGGCGAGGTGCCCACCTTGGTCATCTCTGCCTGGATCGTCTTCAGCTCCGACTGCGTCGCTTCGCTCTTGCGCCTGAGCGTGTCGAGAGTCTGGTCGACGGTCTTGAGCTCCGCGCTGAGCGCGGTGAGACGGTTCTGGTTGAGATCGATCTGGGCCTGGAGCGGTTTGCGGTCGTCCTGACTCTTCGCTTCCTCATCGGCGTGGAACTGGTCCTGCGCCTTTTCGATCTCGGCTTGCTGGCCGGTCCACAGACCGCGGATCGCCTTCTCGATCTCGGCGCAGGACGCCGTTCGCGCCATGATCGTCTCCATACGGGACTTCACGCGCCTGGCGCCGCTCAGGTAGATGTCGACGTGGCGCTGCTCGTGCGTGGCGACTCCGGCCGCGAACCGCCGCCAGTTCGCGGCGAGGTCGGGCGGAAGATCGTTCGACCGCTTGTGCTGAGGCAGGGTGACGACCAGGTCGAGCGTGATCGTCATCATTCTCGGATCGCAGATGCCGCGCTGCCTCTCGAGCCCCTTCCAGTCCATGTTCCAGTCGGCTGACGTGAGGCCGACCGCGCGGTGAGCCTTGGAGTCGATCAGCCCGTTCTTCTCGATGTCCGCGAAGATGGCCCGCGTCGTCAGGCCCTGGATCGCGTAGTAGCGGGTGAAGCTGGTGGTCCTCAGCATGACCCGATCGCGCGGGGGCGCCGGGGCTCGGCTCGCACATCCCCAGAGAACCGTGAGGACGACGAGGAGGACTGCAAGCAGCCGCACCGGCCGGCGTGCCATCCACCACGAGCATAGCGAAGAGTCCCCGAAACCGTGAAGTCTCACGAAACGTCGCCGGGGCGCCCGAAGCCTGCCGACGGCTTGTCCGGGGCTGTATAGTCGACACCGCCATGACGTGCCCCCAGTGTCAGCGCTCGGCCTCGCCCGATGCGAAGTTCTGCAGCGAGTGCGGCGCGCCCCTGATCCTGAGGTGCCCGGCGTGCGGAGTCGACAATGCGCCCGGCAGCAAGTTCTGCAAGGAGTGCGGACAGGCGCTGGCGCGCGGCGCGGCGCCGGTCGCGGCGATCTCGTCCGCCCCGGCCCTATCGCCGGCGCCGCACAGCTACATGCCTGCCCACCTGGCTCAGCGCATCCTGCACGATCGCTCGACGCTCGTGGGTGAGCGCAAGCAGGTGACCGTGCTGTTCGCCGACCTGAAAGGCTCGATGGAGCTCCTGGCCGATCGCGATCCCGAGGAGGCGCGCGCCGTCCTCGATCCGGTGCTCAAGCGGATGATGGCCGCCGTCCACTACTACGAGGGCACCGTGAACCAGGTCCTGGGCGACGGGATCATGGCCCTGTTCGGCGCGCCGCTCGCCCACGAGGATCACGCGGTCCGCGCGTGCTACGCCGCGCTCCGCATGCTGGACGAGATTCGTCGTCACACCGCGGAGCTGCGGCGCACCCAGGGGCTCGAGGTCCACATCCGGGTCGGCGTGAACTCGGGCGAGGTCGTGGTGGGCTCGGTCGACGACGACCTGCGCATCAACTACACCGCCGTCGGCCAGACGACGCATCTGGCCGCGCGCATGGAGCAGCTCGCCGCTCCCGGCACGGTTCGCATCACCGGCGAGACCTTGCGACTGGCCGAGGGCTGGGTGCACGTCAGGCCACTCGGCTCGATCCCGGTGAAGGGGCTCGCGCAGCCGGTCGAAGCTCACGAGCTGATCGGCGCGGCAGCGGCGCGTACCCGCCTGCAAGCCGCGGCGTCGCGTGGCCTCAGTCGCTTCGTGGGCCGCGACAGCGAGATGGGGGAGCTCTACGCGGCCGCCGAGCAGGCTGGGCGCGGCCACGGACAGCTGGTCGCGGTGGTCGGCGAGCCCGGCGTCGGGAAGTCGCGGCTGTTCTACGAATTCATCGAGTCGCATCGCGTCCGCGACTGGGTCGTGCTCCGAAGCTCACCGGTGTCCTACGGCAAGGCGACGTCCTATCTGCCGCTGATCGACCTGCTCAAAGCCTATTTCAAGATCGTCGAAGACGACGACGCGCGCGCGGTCCGCTCGAAGGTGACCGGCGCGATGCTGACGCTGGACGAGAATCTCAAGGAGTTCGTGCCGCCGCTGCTCTGGCTACTCGAAGCCCTCGCCTCCGACGACGCCTTTGGCGCGCTGGATCCCGCGCTGCGGCGTCGGCAGACCCTGGAAGCGATCCGGCGCCTGCTGCTGCGCGAGAGCCGCGTTCAGCCGCTCCTCGTCGTGTTCGAGGACCTGCACTGGATCGACGGCGAGACCCAGGCGTTCCTCGACAGCCTCGTCGAGAGCCTGCCGACGGCAGCGATCGTCCTGGCGGTCAACTACCGGCCCGAGTATCAGCACGACTGGGCGCGCAAGACTTACTACCGCCAGCTGCGCGTCGATCCGTTGCCGCCCGCGAGCGCCGAAGCCTTGCTCACGACGCTGCTCGGCGAGGATTCGAGCGTCGTCCCGTTGCGCCGGCTGCTCATCGCCCGCACCGAGGGCAATCCCCTCTTCCTCGAAGAGAGCATTCGGGCCCTCGTCGAGACGCGAACCCTCGTCGGCGAGCGCGGTCGGTACCGGCTGGCGAGGCCGGCCGAGACCATTCAGGTTCCCGCCACCGTGCAAGCAATCCTCGCGGCGCGGATCGATCGACTGCCGGCGGGGCACAAGCGCTTGCTCCAGGCCGCATCGGTCGTCGGCAAGGACGTGCCGCTGGCGTTGCTGCGAGCGATCGCCGGCCTCGACGACGATGCGCTGCGCGCCGGCCTCGCCCAGCTGCAGGCCGCAGAGCTTCTGTACGAGACCGCGCTGTTCCCAGACGTCGAGTACACGTTCAAACACGCGCTGACGCACGACGTCGCCTACTCGAGCTTGCTCGGTGAGCGGCGACGCCAGCTCCACGGCGCCATCGTGGATGCCATCGAGCGCCTGCATCCTGAGCGTCTCGCAGAGCAGGTCGAGCTCGTCGCCCATCACGCGAGGTACAGCGGGGACCGCGACCGAGCCGTGCGCTATCTGCATCAGGCGGGCGCCAAGGCAGTGGCACGGTCTGCCGTTCACGCGGCCGTGAGCTTCTTCGAGCAGGCGCTGGCCACCCTGCGCGAGACGCCGGAGACGCCAGCGGGGCTCTCGCAGGCGCTCGACATCAGTATCGCGTTGGGGCCCGCGCTGATCGGGCTCAAGGGCGCCGCGGCCCCTGAGGTCGTGGCCGCCTATGACTACGCCGAAGTCCTCGCCAATCGGCTCGCCGACACCGACCGCCGCTTCCCGGTGCTCTGGGGGCGCTGGTTCGCGGCGTACACGCGCGGTGACTACACGACGGCGTGCTACATCGGCGAGCGCTTGCTCGAAGACGCCCGGGGTAGCGAGGACAGCGGACGGCTCGTCGAGGCGCACCACTCGCTCTGGGCCACCTTCACCGCGATGGGAGAGGCCACCGCCGCGATTCCTCACGCCGAGCGCGGCATCGCGCTCTACGTGCGCGAGCAGCACGCCGCGCAAATGTTCACGTACGGCGGTCACGACCCCGGAGCCTGCTGCCGCTATCAGCTCGCGTTCGACCTGTGGGTCACCGGCCGGCACGACCGTGCCGCCGCCGTCATCCGCGAGGCGCAGCATCTAGCGACCGAGCTCAAGCACCCGCTGACCGAGACGATCACGCTCTGGTTCGCGAGCTTCGTTCACTATCTGCGCGGAGAGCACCGCACGTCGATCGAAACCGCCCAACGCCTCTTGTCTCTCGCGGACGAGCATGGCTTCGCGCCCTGGACGGACGGTGCGGTCGTCTTGCTGCCGGCGGCTCGCGGCGTCCGGCTGGACCGTCGGGCGCTGGCGGACCTCCACAGCGAGATTCGGGCGAGGCGGTCGGCCGCCTGGCGCTATCTCCTGTGCCTCTGCGTCCTCGCCGAGCTCTGCCTGCTCGCGAAGCTGCCTGACGAAGGACTCGCGCGGCTCGCGTCGATCTCGGAGAAGGATCGACAGACCGTATTTGCGCCTGAAGTGCTTCGACTCGAAGGCGAGCTCCTGCTCCAGCAATCGCCATCCCACGCGGATGCCGCGGAGCAGAAGTTCACACAGGCCCTCGAGCTGGCCCACGAGCGCAGCGAGAAATCGCTCGAGCTCCGAGCGGCGATGAGCCACGCCCGACTGCTCGCCTCGCGCGGGAGCGCCCCTCGAGCGCGCGCTGTGCTGGCGCCCGTCTACGAATGGTTCACCGACGGATTCGAGACGGCGGACCTCACCGCCGCCAAGACGCTGCTGGCAGAGCTCGGCTGATAGGATGAGCGCATGACTTCCGATTCCGCGCGCTGGCTGCCCACGACGGCGGACGAGATCCGCGCGCGCGGCTGGGAGGCGCCCGACGTCGTGTTCGTGACGGGCGACGCGTACGTGGATCATCCGTCGTTCGCGATGGCCGTGCTCTCGCGCGTGCTCGAGTCGCACGGGTTCCGCGTGGCGATCCTGCCGCAGCCGGACTGGCGAAGCGCCGCGGCGTGGCGCGCGCTCGGGCGGCCCCGGCTCTTCTATGCCGTCTCGGCCGGCAACATGGATTCGATGATCAACCACTACACGGCGAACAAGAAGCGCCGCAACGACGACGCCTACTCGCCGGGCGGCCGCATCGGGCTGCGGCCGGACCGCCCCACGCCGGTGTACGCGCAGCGGTGCCGGGAGGCGTTCCCGGGTGTGCCGGTGGTGATCGGCGGCATCGAGGCCTCGCTCAGACGCATCGCGCATTTCGACTACTGGTCGGAGCAGGTTCGCCCGTCGATGCTGGCGACCAGCAAGGCGGACGTGCTCGCGTTCGGCAAGGGCGAGGCGACGATCGTCACGATGGCGCGCCGGCTGGCCGCGGGAGAGCCGGCGACGGCGCTGCGCGACCTGCGGGGCGTCGCGTACCTGCTGGGCGCGCGGGAGGCGATGCCCGGCTGGCCGGGCGAGACGCTCGCGCTGCCGTCGCTCGACGAGGCCACGCGCGACCCGATCGCGTTCGCGCGGATGACCCGCGCGTTCCATCACGAGACGAACCCGTTCAACGCGCGGCGCCTGACCCAGGCGCACGGCGAGCGCACGCTCGTGCTCAATCCGCCGTGTCTACCGATCTCCGAGGCGGAGATGGACGCGATCTACGACCTGCCCTACACGCGGCGGCCACACCCGCGCTACGCGGAACCGGTTCCCGCGCACACGATGATCAAGGACTCCGTGCAGATCATGCGCGGCTGCTTTGGCGGCTGCACGTTCTGCTCCATCACGATGCACGAGGGGCGCGTGATCCAGAGCCGGAGCCCGCGCTCGGTGCTCGCCGAGGTGAAGACGATCGCCGCCGAGCCCGGCTTCAAGGGCACGATCAGCGACCTCGGCGGCCCGACCGCGAACATGTATCAGATGCGCTGTACGCGGCCCGAGGTCGAGGCGGTCTGCAAGCGCCTGTCGTGCATCCACCCGACGATCTGCAAGCTGCTCGGCACCAGCCATGCCCCGACGATCGCGCTGATGCGCGGGGCGCGCGCCGTCCCCGGCGTCAAGCGCGTCCACATCGCCTCCGGCATCCGGATGGACCTCGCCAACCTCGACGACGCGTACGTCGACGAGCTGGTGACCCATCACGTCGGCGGACATCTGAAGGTGGCGCCCGAGCACCAGTCCGACCGGGTCCTCGCGCTGATGAAGAAGCCGAGCCACCGCGAGTTCGAGACGTTCGCGGACAAGTTCCAGTGCGCGAGCGAGCGGGCGGGCAAGGAGCAGTACCTCGTGCCGTACTTCATCGCGAGCCACCCCGGCTCGAGCGTGGAAGACATGATCGAGCTGGCGGTGTTCCTCAAGCAGCACGGCTATCGCCCCCGGCAGGTGCAGGACTTCATCCCCGCGCCGATGGACATCGCGACGTGCATCTATCACACCGGCGTCGATCCGCTGACGATGACGCGGGTCGACACGGTCAAGAAGCTTCGCGACCGGCAGACGCAGCGCGCGCTCATGCAGTTCTTCGAGCCGCGCAACTGGTTCGTCGTGCACAAGGCGCTGGTGGACGCCGGTCGGCGCGACCTCATCGGCAGCGGCAAGCAATGCCTGATCCCCGCCGCGCCCCCGCCCGAGGCGCTGGCCGCGAAGCGGCGCGAAGCGACCGAGGCGACCCACGTCCACGCCGAGGACGCGGGAACGCAGCCGACGATCGGCTACCGGCCCGGCCGCAAGGGCGCCAGACGGCGTTGAGCTCCTTTTCTCGCTGACCACGAACACGGAGACAGACATGGCAGACACCGGCACGCGCGCGGGACTTCAGCTCCGCTCGACGGTGAAGAAGGAAGGCATCGTCGAGATCTCGCTCGCCAGAGTTGCAACGCCAGAGCCCAAACCCGAAGAGGTCATCGTCCGCATCGACGCCTCTCCCATCAATCCGTCGGATCAGGGGCTCCTGTTCGGCGGCGCCGACATCGCCACGGCCAAGGTAGCGGGCCCGGCCGACAACCCCGTGGTGACCGCGAGCATCTCGCCGGCGGTGATGAGGGCGCTCGGAGGCCGGCTGGAGCAGCCGCTGCCCGTCGGCAACGAGGGCGCCGGCGTGGTCGTTCAGGCCGGCTCGTCGCCGGCGGCGCAGGCGCTGATGGGAAAGACCGTCGCGATCCTCGGCGGCGCGATGTATGCGCAGTACCGCTGCATCAAGGCCGTGCAATGCCTGGTGCTGCCGCCGGGCACCACACCGGCCGAGGGCGCTGATTGCTTCGTCAATCCCCTCACCGCGCTCGGGATGGTCGAGACGATGCGGCGCGAGGGCCACACGGCACTCGTGCACACGGCGGCCGCCTCGAATCTCGGGCAGATGCTCAACCGGATCTGCATCAAGGACGGCGTCGCCCTCGTGAACATCGTGCGCAAACCGGAGCACGTCGATCTCCTCAAGAAACAGGGTGCGACCTACGTGTGCAATTCGAGCGCGCCGAGCTTCATGGACGACTTGATCGATGCGCTCGCCGCCTCCGGCGCCACCGTGGCGTTCGACGCAATCGGCGGCGGGCGTCTCGGGGGGCAGATCCTCACCGCGATGGAAGCCGCGCTCAGCCGGACCGCGAAGGAATACAGCCGCTACGGATCCACCACCCACAAGCAGGTCTACATCTACGGCGGCCTCGACCGCGGCCCCACCGAGTTCAACCGGAGCTTCGGCATGGCGTGGGCTATCGGTGGCTGGCTCCTCACCGCCTTCTTGCAGAAGATCGGATTCGAGGCGGCTCAGAACCTTCGCGAGCGGGTGGCGGCGGAAATCAAGACCACGTTTTCGAGCAGCTACACGAAGGAAGTCTCGCTCACCGAGGCGCTGAGGCTTGAAGAAATCACTGTTTACAGCAGGCAAGCCACGGGACAGAAATACCTGATTAACCCGAATAAGGGCTCGTGACACACGGGCTACACTTGAATAAGGCGGATGAGGCGCCCACGCTGGGTTGGTCCGGCGCCGTGTGGCGCGGCGACGGCTGCGTCAGTAGCCAAAGACTTAGGCCGTCGGGGGATCTCGAGCGTGATCTCCGTCTCATCCGCCTTCTGTTTCCTCTGACGCAGCCCCGCACAGCCTAAACGCGGTTTCACTCTCGATGGGCGCGCTGCTCCGGTTCGTCACGCTCTACGCGTGCATGTATGCCGCGTTCGGCGTCTCCTCGCCGTTCATGCCCGCGTTCTTCAAGGAACGCGGCCTCGCGCCGGAACAGCTCGGGCTCCTCTTCGCTGCGGGCACCGCGATCCGGCTCGTGTCCGCGCCGCTGGTCGGTCGCCTCGCCGACCTCACTCAGGCGCTTCGCGCCGTCCTCGCGTTCTGTGAGCTTCTGGCCGCGTCGGTGGCGCTCGCGCTGATCTCGACGCCGGCATTCGCGCCGCTGTTGCTGGTGAGCCTCCTGCACCAGGCCGCGCTTGCGCCCACCACGGCGCTTGCCGACGCGCTGGCACTCGGCGCCGCGGCGCCTCGCGACGGCACGGCGCCTCACGATGGCCGGCCGCGATTCGAGTACGGCTGGGTGCGCGGCACCGGCTCCGCCGCGTTCGTCGTCGGCACGCTCCTGAGCGGGCAGATCGTCGGCTCGCGAGGGCTCGCGTCGATCGTCGTGCTGCAGGCGGCTTTGCTGGGCGGCGCCGCCGCCGCGGCGCTGCTGGTCCCTCAGCCGCGGCTCGAGCCTCCGGCGGGGGCCGAGCGAGCGGCACGGAGCGGCGTCGCAACGCTCTTGCGCGTGCCGGCGTTCCGGCGAGTGATGCTCGTCTCGGCGCTCGTGCTCGGCAGCCACGCGATGCATGACACGTTCGCGGTCATCCGCTGGGGCGCCGCCGGGATCACGCCGGCGCTGGCGAGCGTCTTGTGGTCCGAGGCGGTTGCGGCTGAGGTGGTCGTGTTCTTCCTGGTCGGTCCCGCGCTCCTGAACCGCATCCACCCCGCGACGATGGTCAGCGTGGCGGCGGCGGCGGGCATCGTCCGCTGGGCGGCGATGGCGTCGTCCTCCAGCGCGATGGTCCTCGTGCTCGTGCAGCCGCTGCACGGCCTCACGTTCGCGGCTCTGCACCTGGCGTGCATGCGGATGATCCCGGCGATCGTTCCGTCCGGCCTCGCGGCGACGGCGCAGGCGCTCTACGCGGTCAGCGCCGGCGCCACGACCGCGCTGCTCACCTTGGCCTCGGGCTGGATCTACGCGAAATTCAGCGCGCAGGGCTTCCTGGTGATGGCGCTGCTCTGCGCCGTGGTGCCCCTGCTGATCGGGCCGCTACGCCAGGTCGACGCGCCGGCCGACGGCGCTCAGCGGTAGAAGCGGCTCCGCGCGCCGGTGTCGTCGGCCGGCCGCACGCGGAAGGCCACGCTGATCCTTGGACCGACCGAGTCGTTGGTCTTGGGGATCCCGTGCGTGTAACGGAGCTGGGTCTCGTAGCTCATCACGAGCAGGCTCCCGGCCGCGAGGTCGACGTGGAGCACGCGCCGCGCCGGCGGCTTGGCGCGGATCGTCATGCGCCGGGTCGCGCCGAACGACAAGAGCGCGATGGGGAACCCGTGGACGATCTCGTCGAGATGGTCGTTGTGCGGGGCCACACTGTCGCGTCCGTCGCGATAGAAGTTGAGTCCGGCGCTCGTGAAGGGCACGCCGGTGAACCCGGCCACCTTGCCCGCCGCGACGCGGATGGCTTCGGGAACGTCGTCCTCGTCCAGGCGGAAGTGAGCCTGCAGCCGAGGGACGTCGACGTCCCGGTCGTACATCCGGCGTCGCTGCGTCTGCCACGGGACTCCGTTGCGGAGCTCCGCGAACCACGCCTCGGCCTGGTCGGCGGCCAGGAATCCGGGCGTGTACGCGACCCGCCCCAGCTCGTCGTCCGCGAGCACGGTCTCGCTCGAGCTCTCGAACAGCGGCATTTGCGACATCGCCATCTCGTTCAGCGTACCGCGGTCCGCCAGCGACTTTCTGGGCCCGAAATCGAGTCTTTACCCGATCGATCCCGCCATTCGGGGATGGTGCACTTGCCTCACGAGTGGAGGACACGTGATGCGCGTCGTTCAGGCGGGATTTCTGGGTGTCGTCCTCGCCCTCATCGCGATCGCGGTGGCCCTCGGCTGATGACATCAGCACCGGTTGATCCGCGCGCGGCGGGTGCGCCCGCCGACGACTAGCGGACGACCGGCCCGGTGTCGGGGCGGTCGCTCCTGAGCGGCGGCAGCATGTCGCCGGGATCGAGGCCGAGCTCGAACATGCCGAGGGTCGAGACGCAGAAGTCGCGGGGCGGAAACTGCACCGGGGCCACCGCGGCGTCGCGGAAGTAGCGTTCCAGCGGTGACGCCTTGAACAGCGCGTGAGCGCCCCCGAGGGTCATGGCCGTCCGCGTGACCCGGGTGACCGCCTCGCCCACGAAGTACTTGGCGCGGTAGAGGGCGGACAAGGTCGCCGGCGTCGGTCCCTGCGTGTCACTGAGCCAGGCGGCGTAGTGCGTCAAGAGACGTGCGGCCTCGAGGTCGACGCTCATCTCACCCACCTGGCGGCGGACGTCCGGATGATAGGCGAGCGACTGTGTGAAACCCGGCGGCGTGCGTCCCTTCACGGACTCGCTGATCGCGCGATACGCCGCGACGCCGATGCCGAGGTACACGGGCGTGTAGGATCCCCAGAACCAGTTGGCGCCGTCGCGGCGGAACGGCAGGACGTCGTCCGTTCTGAGCAGCAGCGCCTCGTCCGGCACGAAACAGTCCTCGAGCGTCATGAAGTCGCTGCGGGTCGCGCGCATGCCCAGGGTGTCCCACACGAGGTCGACCTTGCGGCCGGGCGCGTCGGGCGGGATCAGCAGGAACATCGCGGCGGTGCTCGAGCTCGCGTCGTCGGGCCGGGCGAGCACCATCACGCGATCGGCGACGCCGATCATCGACGCGAATGCTTTCTTTCCGGTGATCCGGTAGCCGCCTTCGACGCGGCGGGCCCGCGTGAGCGGCACCGGCGTGCCGACGAGGCCCGAGGTCGTGGGCTCGGAGAAGTTGCCGCCGATGAGCATGCCCTCGTGGACCACCATCTTCGCCAGCCGTTCCTTGACGGCGCGCGGCACGAGCGGGCTTTCCATCATGGGCCCCACGACGGAGAGGTGCATGTTGAACGAGAGCGCGGTCGAGCCGCAGCCCTGCGCCAGCTCCTCGGCGGCGAGCGACCAGCCCAGCAGGCCCACGCCGGCGCCGCCGAGCTCGACCGGGACGTTCAGCCCGTAGAAGCCGGCCTCGCGCAGCGCGGCATAGTTCTCGACGGGATCGCTGGCCTCACGATCGTGCTGAGCCGCGCGCGTCGCGAAGTCGGCGGCCAGCAACCGGGCGCGCTCCCGCAGCTCCTGCTGCGCCGGCGTGACGTGAAACTCCATGCGGCGTCTCCCTACCCGCGGCTCAGCGTGAATCCCTCGTAGCCGCGGGCGGCGACGCCGTCGCAGATCTGCCGGTAGGCGCCGACGCCGCCGATGTAGGGCATGAACACGCGTGGCTTGCCCGGCACGTTGGCGCCCATGTACCAGGAGTTGGCGCGCGGGTAGAGCGTGGCGTGGCCGATCTGGTTGACGTGGGCGACCCAGGCGTCCTGCGCGGCGTCGGTCGCCTCGATGGTCTCCTGGCCCTTGGCGCGCATATGGTCCACGCAGTCGGCGATCCAGTCGACGTGCTGCTCGATCGAGACGATCATGTTGCTGAGCACCGACGGGCTGCCGGGGCCGGTGATCGCGAACAGGTTCGGAAAGCCCGCGACGGCGAGCCCGAGGTAGGTCCGCGGTCCTTCGGCCCACGCGTCGTTCATGGTGCGGCCGCCGCGCCCGCGGATGTCGATTCCCAGGAGCGCGCCGGTCATCGCATCGAAGCCGGTGGCGAACACGATGCTGTCAAGCCTGTATGCGGCGTCGCGCGTGCGCAGGCCGTCCGCGGTGATGGCTTCGATCGGCGCCCGGCGGATGTCGATCAGGGTGACGTTGTCGCGGTTGAACGTCTCGTAGTAGCCCGTGTCGACGCACATCCGTTTGGTGCCGACCGGGTAGTCCTTGGGCGCCAGGAGGTCGGCGACCCCCGCGTCGCGGACCGCCGCGCGGATCTTCTCGCGAACGAAATCGGCCGCAGTGTCGTTGGCGTCCTTGTTCGTCAGAAGATCGACGTACGTCGCGGTGAAGCCAAGGCCGCCGCGGCCCCATCGCTTCTCGTACTCGCGCCGCCGCTCGGCGTCGGTCACCGCGAGCGCGGACGCCTCGCTGCGCTCGACCACGAAGCCGACGCGCGACTCGCGCGCCTGACGGCGGAAGTCGGCGTACTCGGCCTTCACCTGGCGCTCGTACTCCGGGTCGAGAGGGGCGTTGCGCGCGGGCACGCTGAAGTTCGGCGTGCGCTGAAAGACGAACAGGTGCGCGGCCTGGGCGGCGATGATCGGGATCGACTGGATCGCCGACGAGCCGGTGCCGATCACGCCGACGCGCTGGCCGGTGAAGTCAACGCCGTCGTGCGGCCAGCGGCCCGTGTGATACGTCCTGCCCTTGAACGTTTCGCGCCCCGGCAGCTTCGGCAGCTGGGCCGTGGACAGGCAACCGGTGGCCATGATGCAGAAGCGCGCCGACACGCGATCGCCGCGGTCGGTCGTCACGGTCCACCATCGCGCGGCTTCGTCGAAGACTGCCGCCGTCACCCGGGTCGACAGCTGGATGTCGCGCCGCAGATCGAAACGGTCGGCGACGTGGTTGATATACGTCAGGATCTCCGGCTGCGAGGCGTACCGCTCGCTCCACTTCCACTCTTGCTGCAGCGCGTCCGAGAACGAGTACGAGTAGTCCATGCTCTCGACGTCGCAGCGGGCGCCCGGGTAGCGGTTCCAGTACCAGGTGCCGCCGACGCCGTCGCCCGCCTCGAAGACGCGCGCCGACAGCCCGAGCTGGCGCAGACGATGGAGCATGTAGAGCCCGGCGAACCCGGCTCCGACGACGACGGCGTGAAGATCGGGCATGGTGCTCGCGATTATACGCGGGCCCCCGGCCGGGTGGGCCGCCGTACGCCGGTTTCCGCCTTCCTGCTGTTCTCGAAAGCGGGATGGCCCCGCTTCGCGGTCTCGAGCTGATGATCCAGTCGCACTATCCCCTGATCGCCATCGAGACGTCCGAGGAGGCCCGGCTCGAGCGGATCCTGGCGGAGGTGGCCACGAGCCTCCGGATGCCGTTCTTCATGTGGAGCGTCACGACCGGCCTCAAGCGCTCAGGGAGCCTCAACAGCATCTACGACTCGCACTCTTCCTCTTCAAGGATCTCCACCGCTACTTCGACAAGCCCGAGATCGTGCGCAAGCTCCGAGACCTGGCGCCTTCGTTCAAGATGGACCGCCGGGTCATCGTGCTCTCCGCGGCACAGCTCACCCTGCCGGCTGAGCTGCAGACGCTCGCCGGCACGTTTACCCTCGACCTCCCGAGCGCGGAGGAGCTCAAGGCGATCGCCGGGCGAGTGGTCGCCGATCTCTCGCGACGCCGGCCGGTGCGCATGGATCTGGCGCCGGACGACTTCGATCGGCTCGTCGAGCGCATGAAAGGCTTCACCGAGCTCGAGGCCGAGCGGGCCATTACCAAGACGGTCCTCCGCGACGGCGCCCTTTCTCGCAGCGGGCTCGAGGCGATGGTCGAGATCAAGAAGGAGCTGCTGCAGAAAGAAGGGATCCTCGAGTACATCGCACCGGAAGAAAACCTCGCCGAGGTCGGCGGCTTCCGAAATCTCAAGGCGTGGCTCGCCAAGCGCAGGCGGGCCTTCGCACCTGAGGCGAAGAAATTCGGTCTGGCGGGGCCGCGGGGCATTCTGTCCTCGGCGTTCAGGGCGCCGGCAAGACCCTGGTCGCGCGCGCCATCGCGCGCGAGTGGGAGCTGCCGTTGCTCAAGATGGAGACGGGGAAGCTCTACGACAAGTACGTCGGCGAGTCCGAGAAGAACCTCGAGAAGGCGCTGAGCTACTCGCCGTCGGGCGATTCGGACGCGGGCCTGTCCAAGCGCATCTTCGGCCGGCTCCTCGGCTGGCTGCAGGATCGCACGGCGCCGGTCTTCGTGGTCACGACCTCGAACAATATCGCCGAGCTGCCGCCCGAGCTCACGCGCAAGGGCCGCTTCGATGAGATCTTCTTCGTGGACCTGCCCACCGCCGAGGATCGCAAGGAGATCTTCGCGGTGCACCTGCGGAAGCGAAAGCGCGATCCCGCGGCGTTCGACCTGGACCGGCTGGCGGGCGGCTCGGACGGCTTCACCGGCGCCGAGATCCAGCAGGCCATCATCTCCGCGCTCTACACCGCGTTCTCACGCTCGGTCGAGCTCAACACCGAGATTCTCCTCGACGAGCTGAAGTCGACTCGGCCGCTCTCGGTGACGCGCAAGGAGGAGATCGACGCGCTCCGCGCGTGGGCCCGCGAGCGCGCGGTGACGGCGAACCGAACGGCGCCGCTCAGCTCAGTCGCAGCGCGAGGCTTCCTCGGGGCGCCAGGGATTCGAGAACGTGCTCAACGATTCCAGGAAGACGACCAGGTCGGTCTGCTCGCGCGGCGTCAGACCCGGCGCGCCCGCGGGCAGCCCGTCTCCGCCGTGGCGGCGCACCACTTCGGCCAGCGTGTCCACCTCGCCGTTGTGGCCGTAAGGCCCCGTGAGCATCAGGTTGCGCAACGTCGGTACCTTGAACCCGCCGTCGCCCTCTGCCGCGAAGGCGACCTGCCTGGTCTTTTCGGCGCCGGCGCCCGTCGCGTCGTCGTTGTAGGCGCTCAGCAAGTTGAAGCGGCTCTCTCGCAGCTCACGGATTCCTTTCGGGCGTCCGGGATCTGCTTTCGCCTGCGACGCCTTTCGCGAGAGGCCGGTCTTGAAGAACTCGCCGCTCGTGAAGTTCGCACCGGAATGGCAACCGCTACACCCGCCCTTCCCGATGAAGATCTGGAGCCCTCGCTGCGCGGGCGTGGAGTAAGTCTGTGAAGCGAGCGACTCCCCTTTCGCCAGCGCGTCGCGGAAATGATCGAAGGGCGTCCGTCCGCTGACCAGCGTCTCCTGGAACGCCGCCAGCACCTTGCCGACGTTCACGAACACCGCGTCGTCGTCGGTGGTTGACGGCGGGGCGCCGAACACCCTACGGTAGCGGCAGGACAGCTCCGCGTCATTACGAAGCAAGCTCGCCACGTGCCGCGGCGTCGCCGCCAGCTCGCGGGCGTCGAGGATCGGCCGCAGGCTCTGAGACCAGAGGCTGTCGGCGCCGCCGTCCCAGCCGTACCAGCGCTGCCCGCGCAGGTTCATCAGCGTCGGCGTGTTGCGATCGAGCTCGGCCATGCCGACGCCGCGCGAAAGGTTGTCGGTCCAGTTGCGCTCGGGCACGTGGCAGGTGGCGCAGGCTTTCGTGCCGCTGCCGGAGAGGCGCTGATCGAAGAACAGGACCGTCCCGAGCTCGATCGCGTCGTGCTTGCCCGAAACGCGATTGCTCGGGTCGGGGCCGATCGGCGTCGGCCACGGACCGTGGGACAGGATGATCTTGAGCTCTGCGTCCGTGAACGAGGGCCCGGCGGCGCCGCTCTCGTCGGCCGAGACGACCAGGGGCAACAGCAGCAAGCAGCCGACGATGACGCGGGCGAGCGCGATGCGAGCGACGTTGCCGGTACCACTGCCCCTATAGATCATGGCGTTCGCTCCTCGAGTCGCGCGGCGTGCTGCGAGTCACTTCACGATTTTCACTATGCTATCAGGGAATCCGGGGCTCGTGGATGGCTGCGAGAGCGGGCGCTTGGCGGCCCGTCGACTATTTGAGCTTCGGGTCCAGGAAGTCGCGCAGCGCGTCCCCGAACAGGTTCACGGCGAGGATCGTCACGGTGATCGCCGTCCCGGGGAACACCACCATCCACCACGGCGGCCTGAAGGCCTCGGCGAGGACACCGCCCAGCATGTTGCCCCAGCTCGGGGTCGGCGGCGGTATGCCAACCCCGACAAAGCTCAATGCCGCTTCGATGAAGATGGCCGCACCCAGGTGGCCGGTGGTGATGATCAGGAAGGGCGCGACGCACTGGGGCGCCACGTGGCGCGTCATCACGCGCACGCCCGTCGCGCCGAGCGCGCCGGCTGCCTCCACGTAGGCGAGCTCCTTGACCGACAGCACCATCGAGCGGACGACGCGGGTGCTCAGCGGCACGCGGGTCACCGCGATCGCGATGACGACCGTCGACAATCCCGCCCCGAGCCCCGCCATGAGCAGCAGGGCCAGAATCAGCGCGGGCAGCGACATCAGCACGTCGAGCATGCGCTGGCTGATCAAGTCCACCCGGCCGCCCAGATAGCCGCTGGCCACGCCCCAGAGAAATCCGATGGTATCGCCGAGCAGGACCGAGCTGATCGCCACCATCAGGGTCACGCGCGCGCCGAAGATGATGCGGCTCAGCACGTCGCGCCCGAGATGGTCGGTGCCGAGGACGCGCTGCTCCAAGGGGGGATTGCGGGTCAGCGCGTAGTTCGCGGTCAGCGGATTGTACGGCGCCAGTCGCTCCGCCATCGCCGCGACCGAGACCAGCAGCAGCAAGAACACCGCGCACACGCCGCCCAGCGGCGAGGAGCGGAAGAAGCGCGCCACGACCATCGAGGCGAAGCGGCTACTGGTAGCGGATGCGGGGATCGAACCAGCCGTAGCTGACGTCGACCACCAGGTTGACGAAGATGAAGATCACGCCGTAGAGCAGCACGAGGTTCTGGATCAGCATCCAGTCGCGCTCGGCGACGGCGAACACCAGTGCCAGACCGAGCCCGGGCACCCCGAACGCGCGCTCGACGGCGACCGAGCCGCCGAGGAGCGCGCCGAGCGCCGTGCCCGTCACGGTCAGGATCGGCAGCATCGCGTTGACCAGCGCGTGACGCCACACCACGATGCGCTCGCGCAATCCCTTCGCCCGCGCCGTGCGCACGTAGTCCTCGCCCAGCACCTCCAGCACGGACGAGCGCGTGATGCGGGCCATCATCGCGGCCAGCGCGACGCCGAGAGCCAGCGCCGGCCCCGTGGTCATCTGCAGATTGCGGATCGGCTCATCCCAAAGGTACGCAATCGTCAGCGGCGGTCTCCACGTGATCGTGAGGACCAGCGACAGCACGATCATCAACCCCACCCAGAAGCTCGGAATCGCCATGAACAAGGTCACCACGAACCGGAAGGCATAGTCGGTCCACGAGTTGCGCCACAAGGCTCCGATCAGGCCCACGGGCAAGCCGATCAGCCAGGACAGGAGGACCGCCATCAGCGCGATCTGCCCGGTGATCGGCGCCCGGCGAAAGATCAGCTCGCGGATGGGCTCGCCGCGCCAGAACGACTTGCCCAGGTCGCCGCGCAGGACGTCGCGGACCCAGTCGACGTACTGCACCGCATACGGCCGATCGAGGCCGAGGCTCTTCCGCGCGGCCTGCAGCTGCTCCTGACTCAGCACGTACGTGCCGCCGCCCTCGCCCGAGATCGCCGACAGCGGATCGCCGGGCAGCACGCGCATGGCGATGAAGATGAGCACCGTCACGCCGAAGATCGTCGGGACGGCGATGAGCAGCCGCTGAGCCAGATACTTGCGCATGAAATCGGCCGCCGGTCAGGCGGCCCGGCCGCCTCGCGGTCCCGAGATGCGCGCCACCCTGCCGGCCGCTATCGATCCAGCCAGAACGTGTCCACGCGACCGAGCTCCGAGAACACGCGGGCCTCGCTGTTGTGGCCCTTGACGGTACTCCGCCACATCGGCAGATGGTCGGTGAACCCGATGAGGTAGAGCGGCACCGTCTGGTCCAAGAGCGTCATCCCCTGCGCGAAGAGCTGCTTGCGCTTGCCCTTGTTCGTCTCGCTGTTGATCTGCTTCAACAGCTTGTCGAACTCCGGGTTGGAGTAGCGCGAGAAGTTGAGCGAGCCGCCCGTCTTGAGACACATCTCCCAGCCCGGCCCCGGATCGCCGATCGGCGAGCGGTACTCGGTCTGCACCATCATGTCGAAGGTGCCCTTCTTCAGCTCCTCGATGAGGAGCGCGCGCTCCATCACGCGGATCTTGGTCTCGATCCCGAGCGTCCGCTTGAGCTCGTCCTGGAACGCGGGGGCCAGGATCTCGGCGTGGGGCGCGACCGACGCCGACACGAAATCGACGTTCTTGATGCCGTCGGCCAGGCCGGCCGCCGCCATCAGCTTCTTGGCCTCGGCGAGGTCCGCGGTCTTGTCGGCGCGATAGCCGGGCAAGGTCTCGATCTCCTTGAGCGGCGTGGCGAAGTCGCTGGCGTGGGACATCCAGCGCGTGAGCATGATCGGCTCTTGCGTGCCAAACGCGTTGATGAGATTTTGCCGGCTCACCGCGAGGTTGATCGCGCGCCGCACGCGCGGATCGTTGAAGGGCTTGCGCTCGTTGTTGATGTGCACCTGGTACGAGTTGAACTCGCCGGGATACCGCACCGTCCCGACGATGTCCTTGCGCTTGAGCCCTTCCTGGTGCGTCTCGAGCGAGACGTTGGGCGAGTAGTCCGCCTGACCGGTGAGCACCGCCGTCCCGCGGTCCGTCCACGCCGGGATGTGCAGCATCTCGATCCCGTCGAGATACGGGATCTCCGAATCCCAGTAGCTCGGGTTGCGCACCATCACCCACTTCTCGGCCACCTTGCGCTCCTTGAACATGAAGGCGCCGGTGCCGGGCGCGATGACCTTTCGCAGATCCTGATTGTTCTCGTCCAGCGCCTTCTTGGAGTAGACGATCATCGACGACGGTGTGAACAGCTCCAGGAAATACGGCTGCGGCTCCTTGAGCACGAAGCGCACGTTGAGCCGGTCGATCGCCTCGACCTTCGCCACCGCCGAGAACTGGTCCTTGTAGATGCTCGCCATGCCCGCCGGCGGGAAGATGATCCGTGAGAACGTCGCGACCACGTCGGCCGAGCTGAACGGCGTTCCGTCGTGGAACTTCACGCCGTCGCGCAGCTTGAACATGTACGTCTTGCCGTCGCCGGATACTTTCCAGCTCTCGGCGAGATCCGGGATGATGGTCTTGAGCCCGTCCGCGGGATTGAAGCGGACGAGGTTGTTGTACATCTGCCCGAGCACGAAGCGGAACGCACCCTGGTGCACGTCGAAGTGCGCGACCTCGGCGGGCCCGGCCCACTTCAGCACGCCGCCGCGCTTGGGATTCGGCTCGGCGGCGCGCGCGCGATCCGAGCGCACCGCAGCACGGGCGCGTCGTGCGTGCTTCAAGCTCCACGCGGTCAGCGCGGCGCCGGCCGTCGTTCCCGCGGCCGTCTTGAGGAATCGCCTGCGATTCACGTTGCCGCCGCCGCTTCCGCCCGAACGGGTCTGGTCCATGTGCGAGCCTCCTTGGGATGCGCGAGGTAACGTACGCGGGTGCCCAGGTGGTCGTCAACCACGTGCGAGGAACACGGACATCCGGTTGCGGTTTCGGGTATATGTTGAGGGCCGTAGACGATCTATCTTGGTCGCCAAGGAGTGGCCACAATGGCGGACGCGATCGTCAACCCACTGCAGGCAGCGAAGCCACCCTCCCACTGAACGCCCGCGGATTGCGCCTCGCGGAGCGAGGCCGCCGGGGTCTTCGTGTCCGGCACGGACTGGTTTCTTTCCTCCAGCGTCGACCGCCGGACTCTCCTCAAGGGCGTGAGCACGGCCGTCGTCGGCCTGCTCGGTTCTGCCATCGGCGCACCGACGGCGGTCGGCGCCGGCGCGGCCGATTCCAGCACCGCCGCGCCGGCTGTGGCTGCCAGCGCGCCGGCCCCAGCGGCAGCCCAAGAGAGCCAGGAGACGGTCTACGTCTTCAACGTCGGCTCGAAGGACGTCACCTTGATCGATGCTGCCAATCGCCGCCTGCGTGAGACGAGGCCGCTCGGCGCATCGGTCCGCTGGCTGTCCAACGAGCAGACCTACTGGGACGGGCGGCGCATCTGGACGTACGACTTTCCCAACGACCAGGTGCAGGCGATCGCGATCGACCCCAAGCAGGTGGCGATCACCAAAACCATCTCGGGCCTCGGCAAAGGTCCCGGCCACAGCCTGGTCGTGTTGCCGAGCAAGAAAAAGGCGGCGGTGAACGTGGCCGGCGACAATCTGATCGCGTTTCTCGACCTCGAGGCCGGCCAGATCGAGTCGACGCTCAAGACCGGCGCCTTTCCCTGAGACCTGCACCTCTCGCCGGACGGTCGGTTCGGCTATACACCGGAGCGCGAAGCGGACACGGTCACGAAGATCGACATGGTCAGCCGGACGCTCGTCAAGACGGTCTCCTTTCCCTCGCACAGCAAGCCGCACATGCTGCGGGTGTCGCCCGACGGCAAGGAAGTGTGGGTCCAGACGGCCGAAACGGACACGAACGTGGTGCTCAGCGCCGACAATCTCTCGGTGCTCGCGACCCAGCCGACCGGCAAATTTCCCGTGACCAATGCGTGGACGCCAGATCGCCGATACTCGATCATCACCAACGGCAAGGACACGATCGCGCAGGTCTTCGACGCGAAGACGTTCAAGGAAGTGAAGCGGCTGACGGTCGGCGAGGGCGGCACCAACATCGGCTTCAGCAAGGACGGCAAGACCGCGTTCATCGCGCTGAGGGAAGCGAACGCCGTGGCCGTCGTCGACATGCGGAAGCTGGCGCTCGAGGGCCGGATCAATGCCGGCAAAGAGCCGCAGGGGCTGATCGTCCGGTAGCCCTAGCCCGCGACCGCTCGCACGAAGCGCTCCACCTCGGCCTCGTCGTTGTAGTAGTGGAGGCTGGCCCGGACCACCGCGCCGCCGGGCACGGGCGGGTCGAGCCGCGACAGGCGCGCCTCGTGCACGTTGATCCGCATGGCACGCAGTCGGTCGCGCGTCTTGCCCGCCGCTTCGCCGTCCTTGAGGAAGCTGACGATCCCGCATTGCTCCACGCCGCGATCGTGCACGCTGATGCCGGGCCGCTTGGCGAGCTCTCGGCGCAGCAGCGCGGCAAGCCCTTTCACGCGCGCCTCGATCGCGTCGATGCCGAGCCGCAGCGCGTAGCGGGTGGCGACGCCCAGGCCGATCTGGCCGGCGATGAATCGCTCCCAGTTCTCGAACCGGCGGGCGTCGTCGCGGACGACGTAGGTGTCCGCATCCGTCCACGAGGCCGCGTGCAGATCGATGAACGGCGGCTCGAGCTCGTCGAGGATGTCGCGCCGGACGTAGAGGAAGCCCGTGCCGCGCGGGCCTCGCAGAAATTTTCGGCCGCTGGCCGAGAGCATGTGGCAGCCGATCTGGCGCACGTCGACGGCCAGCTGGCCGACGGATTGGCAGGCGTCGAGCAAATAGAGGATGCTGTGCCGGGCAGCGATGCGGCCGACCTCGGCCGCCGGGTTGACGAGCCCGCCTCGCCCGGGCACGTGGGTGATCGCGATCAGCTTCGTCCGCGGACCGATCGTGCGCTCGAGCGCGGCGAGGTCGATCTGGCCGGAGGCGTCGCTGTCGACGACGTCGACCTCGATACCCGCGCGCCGTTTCATCTGGAGAAACGCAAGATAGTTCGACAGGTACTCGGCCTTCGCGGTGATCACGCGATCACCCGCCCGAAACGGCACCGCGTAGAACGCCATGTCCCAGCCGCGCGTGGCGTTCTCGACGATCGCGATCTCGTCGGGGCGCGCGCCGAGCAGCGACGCGACGGCGTCGTAGACGTCCGCGACGCGATCGGCCGACTCGGCCGCGGCCTCGTAACCCCCGATGGCGGCCTCGCGCGCCAGGTGGCTCGTCACCGCGTCGAGGACCGGGCCCGGCGACAGGGCGGCGCCCGCGTTGTTGAAGTGCACGACGTTGGCGACGCCGGGCGTGTCCGATCTCAGCAGCGGGACGTCGAGCGTCATGAGGGCCTCCTCGCGACGTATCGCGGCGATGATGCCACGATCGGGCTCGCAGGCGTCTGGTAGAGTGCCATGCAAATAGCTGTGGGAGGCGAACGATGCTGCTGCACGAGATGACCTGGCCGGAGATCAGCAACCTGTCGCGAGATATTCCCGTGGTCGTGCCGGTAGCCGCGCTCGAGCAGCATGGGCGACACATGCCGGTCTTCACCGACAGCCTGCTGGTCGGCGAAGTCGTCCGGCGCGTCGGCGACGCAATGGCGGATCGGGTGCTGATCGCGCCGCTCCTGTGGCTGGGCAATTCGCACCACCACATGGACTTTCAGGGCACGCTCTCGGCCAGCCCGCGCGTCTACCTCGACCTGCTCAACGATCTGGCGGAGAACCTGATCACGCACGGCTTTCGGCGGATCGTGTTCGTCAACGGCCACGGCGGCAACATCACGCCGGGCAAGCAGGCCATCTTCGAGATCCGCCAGCGGCACCGCGACCGCGGTGACCTCTTGCTGCTGTTCGCGTCGTACTGGGACCACGGCAAGCCGAACGCCGGCCGCGCCGACCTGGTGCAATCGCAGATGGGGCACGCCTGCGAGTGGGAGACGTCGATGATGCTGCGTCTCGCGCCGCACCTGGTGAAAGGGCACACGGGCAAGGAGCCCGTCGGCTTTGGCTTCGGCTTCGAGCCCGCCTATCGCGGCTGGACCACCAAGGACCGCACGACGACCGGGCACATCGGTCATCCCGAGGCCGCGACCGCCGAAAAGGGCGAGCACCTCTTCGCGACCTACGCAGCGGGTGTGGTCGAGCTCCTCGAAGACGTCATTGCGTGGGACGGCAAGAGCTGGGAGATGCCGTAGCGCTCAGGATCGCTTCTTGCGGCCGGTCCGCGCCTCGTCCTCTGCCTTGCGCAGCTCCTCGGCCTCTGGCCTTTCGAGCGCCTTCTGCGCTTCCTCAGCCGCGGGTTCGGATGCGCCGGACTCGACGTGGCGCCGAACGTTCTCGCGATATTTCCGATCGGCGGTGCGGTTGCCCTCGCCTTCGTTCTTGGTGTCGCTCTTCTTTTCTGCCTCATTCATGGCTGTCCCCCTCCTCTGAAGATCTTCACCGGCGCAGCGCAGGCCACACCGGTGCGTCTCACCATCTCAGAGCAAGGAGGCTGCCAGCGCCGGATAGAGCACTCTCACTTCGCGGAGAAACAACGATTTCGGCTTCGAAGTGCAGAGCGGCGGCCGGCGGACCCGCGTGAAAACTTGCCCGAATACGTATCTATTACCAGGTAAGTCTGCGCGACTACACGCCGCCCGCGTCCTTCCGTCGCCGCGCAGTCCGTCCCGGTGGCGGGTTGGCTACTCGGCCTGTAGTCCCGGCCAGGTGCTCGTCGAGGAACGCGGTGATCTCGCGCTCGATTCGTGAGCGCAGCGGGCTCAGCAGGAGGCCGAGATCGACGTGCACCTGAACGTTGTCGCTCGTGACGGCGAGCGAGCCGGAGGCGCCGGTCCGCTCGAAGCGCAACACGTCTCCGTTCCATTCGAAGGAGCCGCCGAAGTCGCCCTTCAGTCGCGTGGCCATGGACTGGGCGAGCTTCTTGGCTTTCGCGATGCCGAGGTCGTGCTGCCGGCGAACGACGATGGTGGCCATCGGCTGTCGTTCCTTGCACCGTAACATCTCACCAGAGTGGTGGCCACAACATGCGCGGTCGCGCCATGCCTCTGTTGAGTCTCGTCAAGATTGACCCCCGGCCTGCGGTGAGCTGCAGAGAGCGTGACCATGGGTTATGCCGCCGGAGCCGGCAGCAGGCTCGCCAGCT
>Ga0207428_10000271_pt1 | contig 69922 bp, 69 predicted proteins | sample RhiMethybrSRZTD1_FD_187600 | JGI IMG/M metagenome (GOLD analysis project Ga0207428, IMG submission 187600) | Populus rhizosphere microbial communities from Tennessee, USA - Rhizosphere MetaG P. TD hybrid SRZTD1 (SPAdes) (version 3) | ecosystem: Host-associated > Plants > Roots > Rhizosphere >... | reverse complement strand
ATATGACATCAGCTGCTGGCAATTTGACTAATATGACATCAGCTGCTGGCAATTTGACTAATATGACATCAGCTGCTGGCAATTTGACTAATATGACATCAGCTGCTGGCAATTTGACTAATATGACATCAGCTGCTGGCAATTTGACTAATATGACTGCTGCACCCGCTAGTAAGTTAGAAGCATTGATCGGCTTGATGAATCAAAATATGACCTATATTAATATCCATACATCGAAGTTCCCCGAGGGAGAATTAAGAGGAACATTGACAAATTCAACGGGATAATTAGTTTTTGAATCGTAATTTCTTTCTAAATTAGCTATAAATTAGTTAAATACCATCAGCTGTTGGACCTCCGAACAAAAGAATTTAAGATAACTTGACACAATTTATAATTAATGTCATTCTTTCAAAAAGATATAAAGGTCGTTTATTCAAGTAAAAAATTTCCTACCTTACGCTCTCCTATTTTGATTTGTGGATTTCCTGGAAGTGGGTACGTGGGCAAACTTGCAATAGATCATGTCATCAATGAATTAGAAAGTATTCCTCTAGCCGATATTTATTCAACTTCATTTCCTCCGCAGGTCGTAATAAAGACTACGGGGACTGTTGAACTCATGAAGAATATACTGTACTACGTAAAAAACACAGGAGGGAAGCATGACTTTTTGTTTCTAACAGGAGATGCACAACCGGTAAGTTCTAAAGTAGAATATTTGCTGGGAGAGGAAATAATAAAAATTGCTAAAAATTTTGATGTAAGGCAGATCATTACTCTTGGTGCATATATAACAGGCATGTTTGTCGAAACTCCAAGAATATTTGGCGTTGCTACAGACGATGATGGATTGAAACTCTTAACTTCATTCAATATATTAAAAATAGATAATGGCAGTATCTCAGGAATGAATGGTATTTTGTTGGGTATCGGTAAAATACATAATGTAAAGGGACTTAGTTTGTTAGGAGAAACTTCAGGATATGTTATTGATGCAAATGCATCAAAGTATATTCTCAAAAAATTACTTGCAATTGTCGGTCTAGATATTAATATGGATGATCTGGATAAGAAGGCAAAAGACACAATAGTGTTGATAAAAGGCATAGAACAGAGAATTGGTGACAAAAATGCACTAAGTGCTGAAGATCAGCAAATGGTTCAAAAGAAACAACCCGAAATTGGATATATTAGCTGATTTTGGGAAACTGAGTTAAGTAGATTACTTGACATATCGCTATATTTATTAATACAGCCAGCGGACATTGGTCGTTTCTTGTTCATCGCAGTAATGACTTTTCCCACTGGCTGTTAATTTTAGATTGGTGCCCGTCCAGTCAATACCAAGCACCTAAACACCAACCAAATCAACTACCAAGCGCTGCTAATGATGATAGATGACAACATCATTCCCTTGGAAATTCTATTTAAAATTTCTAATACAGATATCTAATTGTCGGAGGAAGTTTATCCTTTTTTTAGAATAACTTACTTCCGTCTTATGGAAGAATTATTCGTCCGCTTTTTATTTATGTGACGTTAGAATAAAATTACAGCAACTAGTGGCTAATGATAGGGTTCCTAAACACCGTATTAACCACTAGTTGCCCATTTCGTTTTTGGTTTTGAGATATTAACCCTTTATTTTATTATATCACTACCTGAGGAGTTGCACTTATTACATCTTATTTTTTCTTTGAGGTTGTCTTAATTGTATCTTGACAGATTAAACATGTATACGTGTATTTCATTTCACTTTATTATTTATAGATAGTTTACTTAGTATTAGAAGTTTCCACGTTTACTGGTGGTATTTTTTCTTGTATAGTAACTACGGCTAGAAAAGTCGGTAATTGGTCCTTAATGAAGGTCATTAGGCTCACGCTTGTTATATAGTTCTCATAACCTTTCAAGAATTTGTTAACATCATTTTCTAGGTTTTGGCTATCTGCATTTTTAAATATTTTTATCGATGTCATATTATATCATTAAAATGGATGTATTAATAGTTGTATTCTGAATATCTCAGTTATAATGCTGCGGGAACTATGGCTTGAAGACCAGTCCTAATACATACGATTCTCATGTCGATAATATTTGTTGAACACTACAGGCAGTTAAATAAACTCAGTAATCAAGTGCATTTTCTATAATTTTATTTAATGAATTAATGCAGAATTTATATCCTGAATAATATTAGGATTTTTCCCTCCAAACTCATATAAACCAAAACCTTCTGTAGGAACTAAATGATCTTGCGTTCAAAGACCTTACTTCTCCTTTCAATAGTTATGTTAATCGGAGCGGTTTTTGGTGTAAGTGTAGCAATCGCATTCGCCGATGACCCATTCAAAAATATTAGGGGTATTGACGATGATCGTTCCCCTGTTGGCTTTGTTGACAAGTTAAAGATTGTATATACTAATAATATTGGATGATGAAAAGCCCCACTTTCAGACATAGCCTTTGAGCGTCAATAATCAAGTGCTTTTCCTAATTATTACGATTATTTTCTAAAATTTAATAGGACATCATTAACTTCACAGGCATGCTTTATTGGTGAAAATATTACGTTTTTGTATGCCTTTGAAACCTTCTTTTCTACTAAATATTTTATGATTGAATTTTCCTTATCTGGTAGTTTTAGGAACTTGTGTAAGTCTAGTTTACAGTAACCTAAAAATTGTTCCAGACAGAATGAAAACTGTTTTTTGGTTGAAGAGGAATTAAGCGAATTTATGAAATTAAAGTACTTTGCATATATTTAATGAGTTATACAGTAAGTTCACTTACAGTTTTACAAGTTTTCCATAACGGCCAATATTCAGACTGTTTTCTCCTCTGAATGATTGTGTATATCCATTTTCAATAGAGACTTCGTCTCCTTCAGTTATCATGTTTATTTGCTCATTCCATAATGATAGTTTAATGCTGCCACTTTCATCTGACAGAACGGCATCTGCTACCTGGGCTGTATCACCATTTCTTAAATTTACAGTTCTAGGTTCTTTCACTGATTCAATCTTGCCTTTTACATTTATTCCTCGCATTCCAGCATGTAATTGATTTATTTTAGTTTCCATCGCCATTTGTCAATTACCACGCTTATTCTAATAATAAAGTTTCTGTATTTCCTAAATTTATTTAGACCTGCGAATTATGACATTTTTTACCAGTAAAGGTGAAATAAGGAGGACAGAGTGACTGTGTTGATGGAGGGATAGCGAAGCATGGCCAACCGCGCAGGACTCAAGATTAAAAAGCAACGTCTCTGAGGGATCCCGTCCCTTAGGGGTTCGTGGGTTCGAATCCCACTCCCTCCATTTTAAATCATAAGTTAATATTCGGAACTTTAATTAACAATTGATTATCTTTTGATTTTTGCTTTATGGCATCTGAATCAAGAGATTATGACATTATAGTAGCTGGTGGAGGATTAGCCGGGATGATAGTTGCATCTTCTGCCTCTTATTATTCCAAACAATCTCTTAAGATCTTAGTTGTTGATAGAAATCCATCACCACAATTGGGTAAGAAGACGATATCAGGGTGGGTGTGCGGAGACGCTGTTGGTAAGAAAAGCGTAGATTACATGACATCAAGAATAGGAATAAAATGGCAAAATCCAGAAATTGAACATCCGGTTAAAGGGGTTATTGCATACTCACCAGATCACGAAACTTCAATATCATTCGATGGAGAAGGATATATTCTAAATAGAAAAGTGTTACCTCAAAAACAACTAAATGATGCGCTAAATGTTGGCATAGAGATTAAGTACAATCTGGCATTGAGAAATGTGATAACTGACGCCAATAAAGTTATAGGCGTAGAGGGCGAGGATTTGGAGACAAAATCTGCTTTTAAAAAGACGTGTAAAATTGTAGTTGACTGCACAGGAGTGACTTCGGTTCTAAGAACAAACCTTCCAATAAAATCTCACGTTCAAAGGAAAATTAACAGAGATGATCTCGAAGCAACTGGGAGATACATCTACAATTTTGATAGTGAAGCTGAGGATAAAACGTACTTTGATCCGGATTACTGCATTATTCATCTAGATCAGAATATTGCCCCTGGGGGATATGCGTGGGTTTTCCCAAAGGGCAAAAATAAAGTGAACGTAGGTCTCGGAGTTCAACAAAAAGCAATGGAAGAACATAATAAAAAACAAGGTCAACGTAAGGATTTGAAGACAAAGATAGATGAATACGTCAAGATGAATCCAGTAATAAAAAATCCTCAGATAGCAGATGGCGAATCAGATGATGGCAACGGCTGGGGGACATGGCAAGTTTCGGTCAGACGCCAGAATGATTGCCTTGTTGCAAGTGGATACATGCTTGTTGGGGACTCGGCTTGGATGCCAAAGCCCCTTGATGCTGGAGGGATTGGACCAGCGATCATTGCAGCGACTATCGCGGGAAAAGACGCGGTGCAATCGATCCAAGCCAATGATAATTCAGAACAATCGCTCTGGCAGTATAACTTAGATTTTGTTGAAGCCTATGGATATAAAACAGCAGGTCTTGAGGTATTTCGGAGGCTGCTCCAAAAATTGACAAATAATCAGATTAATTATGGAATGAAACATTTTCTCTCAAAATTGGATATTGACAATATAACAAATGGAGAACATCCTGAATTTGGTATGGTGGATAAGTTCAACATGTTTATTCATGGAGCTCTCAATAAGGGATTAGCAGAAGATCTTAAGCATACCGCGGAAGTAAACAAGAAATTAGTTAATCATTACCATAATTATCCTACAAATCCAAATGACTTTCCCGAGTGGCAGAATAAGTTAACTAAATTCATGTCTGATGCATTTACAAAAATGGGATGTGCCTAAACATTACTCGAGTTTAGATTTTTCTGAGGTCGTAATCTTTTTTTCGAATTCATGCATTTTTTCTATCATGATCGTTCTCCTATTCTCCTCTGTTAATATTGCTCTAACATTTTCAATTAGTATCCGCGAAACATCTAATTTCTTTCTTAATCCAGGCATTAAATTATCGTATACCGCAAGAGGATAGACAATACCGTAAATTTTATCCATTAATTCAAACAACGAGTTAATATCTGACGTACCTTCTAACCGGATCTTGTCGATAATCATTCGCTTGATTTCACCAATGCAATCTAGGAGGCCCATAACATATGAAATATCAGATACTTCAAGTGATTTCATACTAGGTATAACAGAGTTTTCAATTATTGAAAAGAGACAATATGCTTCGACAAATTCTTGCTCTGCTACATACAAATATTTTTGAAGATCTTCCTTCCCCATTTCCTTGAACTGTTGCAACAGTTTCTTTGCTTTTCCAATATTTTCAATTGATTCGTTTTTTTTGTGAGCATGCATAGACACAATTGCCTTACTGCAAAGTATCGTCGCATCGCGAGTTCCCTTAATTATAGCATTTCTTCTCTCCTCTATATCTTTGAATTTTTTATTAATTTTCTCTACGTCAGCTTGAACATTTGATAACATCACAAGAGATGATCTTTGCCAATATATTTAATAATTATTTGAAATATTTCAAAAGTAGATATCAAGAATTCTAGAAATTCAATTTCAATATTTCTTAAATCAACTCATTGCAGGTATGTAGAATAACATGCGTATAGTTTTTCAAGACATTCTTGTTCAAAAGTTTCATTCTTTCTGGATTATATACTAGTGTGTGGAATGCAAGATATCTTGGTATATCAAGCGCAAACATACCAGACATTGGTCCCGGCTAATAAGCAAAATATGCAATATGGCTTAGAACACGTTTATGTCAAATTAAATAGGATTAGAAGAAATAGAGGATATAGTTTTGAACATGTGCTTGTTCAAAAACTAAATACCAACGCATGGAATGCAAGACGTCTAGGAGGATCCAGTGCAAATTTACCAGACATTATTGCCGTAAATAATAAGGATTCAATATTTTTGTCGATAGAAGCAAAATCTGGAACTGCAGATAGTCTGTATGTTCAGTCGGATCAAATCCAAAGATGTTTTCAAATAAGGGATATGTTTCAGGTGTACAAGACTGCTCATGTTATCTTAGCATTTAAATTTATGCAAAAAAAGAGGATTAGAGAAGAAGGAAAAACAATTTACATACACAGGAAGTTACTTGAATACTATAAGATAGCAGACAAATATTCCAGGATGAAAGCTTTACCTATCATAAAATGTACCTACGATGGTAGAACATACGAAATAAGAAACAGTCAGACAAAGAGATGTAATCTGAAAGACTATATCATGCCTTTTTGATTATATTCAAATTTAACATCTCAATTTTTATTTCTCATTAATCGAACTAACGAATAATGGCCTTAGAAGAACGACCTATTAGTTCTGAGCAAATGTACCGTATAGAGGATAACGGGCATACTATTTTTGGGATGAAAAAAATACTAATGATGGAGAACGCTGGACACGGACTAGCGGACTTTATCTTGTCCGAACAGGGTCCTCACCTTGATGCTAAAAAAATAATATCATTTTGCGGTACTGGTAATAACGGGGGAGATGCTATGGTTGCATCAAGACATCTATCAGGTTATTATGGTGTTGATGTTACTATTGTACTTCTCGGAGACCCCAAGAATATAAAGACCGAAGAAACAATGGTCAATTGGTCAATAGTGGGAAAGATGAAATCAATAAAAATACTAACAGGAACAAATGTTCTCGAATTGGCAAAAAGGGAAATATCAAATTCAAATATAATTATTGATGGTATTTTTGGTACAGGGATAAAGGGTATGATAAGAGAGCCTTATTCATCTGCCATTGATTTGATAAACAGTTCAGGTGCATATGTTGTTGCAGTGGATATTCCTTCTGGGCTTAACCCAAATGATGGAGCATTTCATGAAAAATGTGTCAAAGCTGACGCTACTGTTACTTTTCATCGATTTAAAAATGGTATAACAGGGAACAAAGAATATACTGGCAAGGTTCATCTTGAGAAGATTGGAATTCCAATTGAAGCTGAACAAGGAGTAATATGATTATGAAAATTGCACAAATTCCCGTAGGTAGCATGTTAAATTTCTCTTACATCGTTTATGATGAAAAAAATAGCATAGGAGCCATAATAGATCCTTCATGGGACCTTGAAAAACTCCTGGTCTTCTTAGAGAAAAACAATATTACTGCAAAATTCATTATAAATACACATACGCATTTTGATCATATTCTGGGGAACGATCACATTTCCGAGATTACAAAAGCCGAGATAATCCAGCATGAAAAGTCTACGCAAAAAAAAGAGAGATCAGTAGTAGATCATGAAAATATTAGTATTGGAGACCTTAATCTAGAGGTCTTGTACACTCCAGGTCATTCTGAAGACAGTATATGCCTTATCGTCAATAAGAAATCTATCATAACTGGAGATACTCTATTTGTAGGAAATTGTGGCAGGGTTGACCTTCCTGGAAGTAATCCCGAAAAGATGTATGATAGTCTGTCTAAAGTTGCAAATTTAGATGATTCTTTGGTGGTATACCCTGGTCACAATTACGGTTCAACACCAACATCAACAATATTAATTGAAAAAACAAATAACCCAATGCTAAATTTCAAAACCAAGGAAGCATTCTTAAAGTACATGGTCAATGAGGATTAAGATATGTCGGGAGTGCTTGACATAACTTGTTCCCACAAAATTAACGCCGTTGAAAAGTTTCTGACCAAAAATCCCATTTTTGTATGTGTGATTTCATATACAGAAACCAGTCAAGTTCCAGGTATAACTTTTGCAGGTGCAAATCCTGATCTGATAAAATACACACCAGCAGCGGATTCTGAATTTCTATATCACGGTAAATGCTTTTCAATTTCTGGAGTACCTGCTACTCCCGATGGAATACCAACACCAGCATTATTGACAAGAACTGCTCTATCAATGGGAAAAATACCGTGTTTGGTGGTAAATTCCGGGTCTAAGATTTATCCCAAAATTCCATCTATTTCCTTTAGAGTTACACCTGGTAGAAATATCCAGTACGAACCAGCCCTAGAGCTCTTTGAAACACATCAAGCATATGATTATGGCAAAATACTTGGACATCAATTATCTATGTCAAACGATTTGATAGCCATAGGAGAAAGCATTCCTGGTGGTACAACTACCGCTCTGGGCGTATTGACGGGTTTTGGAATTGACGCAAATTACAAAATGAGCAGCAGTATGCCGAGAAATCCACATAATTTAAAGATCCGTATAGTAAAGGAAGCCATAAAAAATCAAAAAATAACAAATTTGAAAGATCCGTTCAAAATAGTTTCGTCGTTAGGGGACCCAATGATACCCGCAGTAGCTGGACTTGCAACTGGTATTACTCAATCTGGTTCCAAGGTGATACTAGCTGGAGGTACACAAATGGCTGCAGTTCTTGCGTTCATGTCTTCACTGAAAGTGCCATTAAGCAACATTTGCCTAGGAACAACTTCGTATGTCGCAAACGATGAAAATTCAGACCTAGAATTTCTTGTAAGGACAATTTCTCCGGATGTTCCTATACTGTCAGTGAATCCGGGTTTAGATAAGTCTACAAAAAGTGGATTAGTAATGTATGATAGTGGAGTGGTAAAGGAAGGAGTAGGATCAGGTGGCGCCTTGATAACTTTACTATTGAAATCGAATGGATCTCTTGATAGGGATACTTTTTTGAGAAATATTGAAAAAGAGTATGAGAGGAATATTGAAAAACTTATGCTGTGAAAGAGCTATGATTTAATCTTGGTTTTAGTTTCATAGGTAGTTGTAAAAAAATCTAAATTATTTTACCGTTACAGATTTAGCGAGATTACGTGGATAATCAGGGTTTGCGTTGTTATAAATTGAAAGATAGTAAGCTAATAGTTGAAGTGGAATTACTTCAATCAGAGGATAAAGAGATTCACTTATTGTTGGAATGGTTATTTGGTAGTCGTATAATGAGTCCCTCTTGTTTGAAATGCCAACTATTTTTGCGCCTCTTGATTTTATTGTATGGATATTTGATAAAGTATCACTATAAGTTGAATCATTTGGGTGTATGACTATCACTATACTATTGGTATCTATTAATGCTAAAGGACCATGTTTTAATTCCCCTGCTGCCATTCCTTCCGCATGTATATATGACAATTCTTTGATTTTTAATGCTCCTTCTAGACATACCGGAAAATGTAGAGATCGGCCAAGAATATACACATCTCTTGAACCTTTTATTTGATTTGCAACACTTTCTATTTGTGAATCTAATTCTAGGACTTGACCTACAGCTTTTACCAAAAGTTCTTTACTACTAGATATACCATTTGATTTTCTACCAATTATGTCTGCTATATAGTACAGCAATGCAATTTGACTTGTAAAACTTTTGGTTGCAGCAACTCCTATTTCTGGGCCGCAGTTTACTTCAAGATAAGAATCACTTAATCTTGCAAGAGAGGAAGTAGGAATATTAACTATCGAGAGAACTTTAGCACCGATCTCCTTTGCAGATTTAACAGATTGAATTACATCAGCGGTTTCACCACTTTGAGATATCGCCAGTAGAACTGAATTTTCATCCAACAAATCAGATGAATATTGAAATTCACTTGACAGTATGGTCTCAACATGAATCTTTGATTTTGAAAAAATTTGCTTTGCCAGTAATGCAGAATGATAACTTGTTCCACTTCCAGTGATGTAAATATTTTTGGCCCCAGTTACAATATCACAGAATTTTTGTAATTTTTTCTTGTCTTGTTGCATACTCTTCACTATTGTTTGTCGCTGTTCGTGAATTTCCTTTAATGTATGATGAGAATATTTACCTTTATCTGCGTCACCCAATTCCCAGGCAACTTGTGTTACTGGTCTTGAAATTCTATCGCCATCAAAATTGAAAAAGGAGATGTCGTTATCGTTAATCACAACTATATCGCGATTATCCAGAAAAATTGCACGATCTGTATAATTTAAAAATCCCAGAATATCACTAGACAGAAAATAATCATCGTTACCAACTCCTACTATGAGCGGCTCGTCATACCTAGCACCACAGAGAGTAGATGAGTTAAATATAGCTACAAATGCGAAAGAACCTACTAATCGCTTGCATGTAAAGATCATGGACAATCGGATATCGCTAGTAATTTCAAAATATTCCTCCAAGAGATGAGCAATGACCTCACTGTCAGTTTCACTCTTGAATTGATGACCCGACCTGTATAGTTCATCTTTCAATACATCATAATTTTCTATTATACCATTATGTACCACTGCAATTGTAGACTTACATGCAAGATGAGGATGAGCATTAGAATCAACAATTCCTCCATGTGTTGCCCATCTTGTATGTCCAATACCTAATTTACCGGGTAACTCGTCAAGTCTTAGAGATTTATTGACTTCTGCAACTTTACCGACTCCTTTTCGCATCAAGAGTTTTCCTGATTTAATGGTCGCAATACCTACACTATCGTAACCTCTGTATTCCATTTTTTTAAGACCTTCAATTAGTACGGAGGAAGCGTGTTCATTGCCCTTATATCCTATTATTGAACACATAATACTATTCTACAATTTGCATTACTTTAAAATAGTTATTAATATCTCAAGTCACCACCGCAAGAAAAATTATAACTCTTTATAAATCACTTCTTCATTAAATGTAAAAAATTATGCAAAATATTATGCATTTTTACACACCGGACAATCTTAATATATAATAGTTGATCATTTATGGTTTGATGAGTAAAAAGAACCTTGTTTATTCCTTAGATGAAAATACATTCACAAAAGAAATTTCAATCCTGCAAAAACCAAGTGAAATGCGAATTTTATCCAATCCCATTGCGTGGAAAATTGTTAATTTATTGGCAGGTCGTCCAATGTATCCAGCACAAATTGCAAAGGAACTCAAGATATATGAACAAAGCGCATATTACTACATAAGGAAGTTACTGACAATCAGAGCAATCAGTCAAGTTGAAACTTCGTTCGTACGTGGAGGCACCGCAAAACTATACAAAACAGAATTTGCCGCGTTTGGAATAGAGATGAATTGGGGAGAGAGGAAATTTGAAAACGTAAATGGAAAAATTAACCGTAAGGTTCAAACATTTTTTGAAGACTTTATTGACGATGGGTTATTCAATGGTACTATAGTCGTGGGTGCTCCAGACCCACATGGACCCTACAGGTCTTCTGCTAGAGATGGACACTACGCGGCACAGCTGGCTTTTTTCTTGGGTAGCTTTTGTGGGCTTCCCCAGAATTTTGTTGTAAAATTAGATGTCGATGCAAAGTCGGAAAAAATATCGAGAACAGAAAATATCATATCTATTGGCGGGCCTGGAACAAATATTATCACATCAGAATTTAACAGATATTTACCAATAAGATTTGATGAAACTAATTTCTGGTCTGGGTTAATAGCTCCACACGGAAGGACTCACACACTTGACAATCATGGACTGATCGCAAAGATTAGAAATCCATTCTCTGAAAAGGTAAATATCATAATCATCGCTGGAGTGAGATCAGCAGGTACAAAATCAGCAGTAATTGCCTTAACTAACCATGGAAATGAAATATTAAAAAAATTCAATCAGGAAAATAATTGGGCACTCGTTGTTCAGGGATTTGATATGGATTCAGATGGAAAAATAGATACCATTGATATCGTGGACGAAATATCTACCAAAAGTCTTTGAATTATTCTTTCATATTAACTAGCTACTGCATCTGTTGTTTTATTTGGAACTTCTACATGCACCAGTATCTTTGACTCGTCATCTTTCTTTACCAGATACCCAGGTAAATTCACTTTCCGATTTCCAATTGATACATGACCGTGACTTACCACTTGCCTAGCCTGTAACGGAGATTTAATACCCATTTTTCTCATCACAATCGTCTGAAGTCTTCTCTCAAGTATGTCTTCAATCTTCAAATTCAAAATGTCATCAAGAGATGATGTACTACTCAAACCTAACCTACTTAAGAATGACAAGAGAAGCGATTCCTTTTCCTGTCTATCCTCTAAAGTCAATGCGAGTAGTGTTCTTGCCTGATTCCTAAAATTCGCAACTTTTGTTTGAGCCTTCCATAATTCTCTTTTGTTCTTGAGTCCATATGAACCGATCATATACAGTTCTGAATTTAATTGGTCGGAATTCCATATTCTTCTTGGTCTTCTGTAACTTTTTCTTGGTTTTTTCGGATCCCCCATTCTGCCTCACTATTCTTTAGATTCTGGTGCACTGCTCTTTGGAGTGGAGGCCTCAGAAGTAGCAGATTCAGCCGCAGGTGCACCGACTTCCTTTGCTTCAGTTGCCGCGCCGGCTCCTCCAGCAGACGGTCTCATTACAACCTTCTTCACTCCAACTGCGCCACCTTTTCTTCCAGTAGTTCGAGTACACTGGCCCCTGACTCTAAGACCAAACATATGCCTATAGCCTCTCCAGCTATAGACTGTTTTTTCCCTTTCAATATCATTTGAAATGGTAAAATCAAGATCAGAAGTTAACAAATGCTTATCTGAACCTGAATCACTATCCTTTCTCCTGTTAAAATACCAATTTGGGATTCCTATCAAAGAGGGATTTTTTATTGCAGCTTCAATGTCGCTCACCTCTTTTTCCGTCAAGAAACCTATTCTCATGTTGGAATTGATATTTAACGATTGCAGTATAGTTTGAGACAAGTTATAGCCTATACCCTTAATCTGACTTAGGGCAATTATGATTTTTTTGCTGCCCTCTATATCTTTGCCTGCTATTCTTAAGATATGCCTATATTCGGATAACGACAACATTAACGTCCATCATTTTCCGAAATAAAAACCATGCTAACATAAATACGAAAATGAAATAAAAAATCAAGTATTACGATAAAACCAAAATAACCTTTGAAAGCTTTAAATTCGTTGGTAGGACGAGCTGATGAATAATTGATTTCTGAAAATTTTAAGGATATCGTTCATAAAAGTTATAGTTCAAATGCTGACTATCAGGAAACAATTTCGGGTCTACCAGAAAATTATAAGGAGATAAAGACACTCGAGGATTTGTTATCAATCAATTATAAACCTGTATTTGTCAATAATCAACTTAGAGGAAATTTAATAATAAAACTGAAAAAACAGGAGTTTCCATATTCAGGAATCATCGGTTATGATGATGATATAGTGCCTTCGCTTAATAGAGCAATACTATCATCTCATGACATACTCCTTGTTGGTCAAATTGGACAGGCAAAGACTAAGATTGCAGAAACTATAGCAAAAAATTTACTTTCTCCAATTCCGATTGTAGAAGGATCCATTACGAATGATATTCCAACTTCAATTCCAGAAGACGAATTAGTTTCATTATTGAATGATAAAGAGGTAATACGTTCCAGACCGGAATTTTATGTTTCTACTGAAACAGAAGACAAGATTAGAAATAATAGACTTGATACAAAGATTGTTTGGATTGATGGACATAGTCGCTTCAGGTATCTTCTTGCGACACCAGATATTTCAGTAAAGGATCTCGTTGGTCAGATAGATGCTATAAAAATAGCAAAAAGAGGAGTTGAAATTTACAATATGGAATCCTATTCACCTGGTCAACTTCTCCTAGCAAGACACGGAGTGTTTTGCATTGACGAATTACCCGTGCTGGATCCCCGAAAACAGGTAGCCTTATTGAGTGTCTTACAAGAGGGAATTTATACTACTGGATCGTACCCTGTAATATTCAAACCAGATACAAGAATAATATCAACAGCAAATCCAATAGATTATACCCATTCGGGGAAAATAATAGAACCACTCTATGACAGATTAAGAAGTCACATCATTACTCGGTATCCGAAAAATGTTTACGACGAAATGAAGATAATGATTCAAGAGGCAAATATCTCTAATCCACAGAACGTAATGTTACCAATTTTCATTCTAAGAACCCTGGCTGAAATTACAAGAATTGCTCGCGACCATCCTGAAATAAACCATGAAAAGGGTGTAAGTGTAAGAATGTCTATTCATTCATTAGAAGTCTTGATATCAGAAGCAGAGAGGGTGAGGAGCATAATTAATAACATTAAAGCTGTTCCACGTTTTAGTGACATTAATTGTATTCGGCAAACTTCGAAATTTGAATTATCAGAAATAGATGATAGCTATGAAAATAGAATGAATATTCTTGATACTATAATATCTGATGCAATTAAGAGAACTTGTGCTATTTATGTTGTAGATATTCCCCCTGAAAAAATAATGAACTTAAGGAATGAATTCAAAATAAATAAAAATTTTTTTGTCTCTCAAGACATCACTGGAAACGAAAACAATCCCAAAAGCTATCTATCACAGATAAATAAATTTAATTCATTAAGGGAAATAATAGACATTGTAACAGTTAATATAATACAAGATCAAAAGCACTTTGAGGAAAGTTTAAGTGAGAATGCATTAAATATTGAGATTTTTAATGATCTGAAAAATGCTGAGTACCTTGCCTCAGTAACAGAATTAATTTTAGAAGGTCTTAGGTTTACTGATCCACCAATATTGGATAGAAGGGAAGGGATCTATGTCCATATATAGTAACAACATCAAGAAATTTACTTATTATAATATCGTAGATTTTCCAGAAGAAAAGGAAGAAAAGGCCCCAACAAAAACAATCCCAAAAAGTTTACTGCAGGATTTTCTTAAAATCTTAGGGAGTGAAATTCTGAAAGAGGATCAGCCGAAACTCGAAGAAATTGAACAGGAATTACAGAATTTGAAGAAAGAAAAAGAAAAAAATAGTGAAAGCCAATCAGACGAACCTAAATCATTTAATAAAACATCGTCAATAATTGCCCAACTCCAACAATCAGGGTATATCAAGGATTCAAGAAAATGGCTGAGCAAAAAGGGGTTTTTTGCAGTAGGGGCGAGGTTGTTAGAAGACGTAATTAGAGCACTAAATAAAGGGTCCATAGGACTACATGAGACAACTTTTAGTGGAAGTGGTTCATTAAATTTAGATTCTACAAAAAAATACGAACCATCTGACGATTTAAGACTGATGAATGTCCCAAGATCCTTATTAAATGCCATCGAAAGAAGATCTGGTTCCAAAACATCTATCCAATTACCGATTGAATTACAACCCGATGATTTGGAAGTTTATGAAACAAAGAGAGATGTAAGTGTTGCCGTTGTTTATTGTATTGATTTGAGTTCTACAATGAGATATTCAACTATGTTTGGTGGTATGAGTAGAATTGAAGCAGCAAAAAAAGCATTGTGGAGCTTGTTCTTATTGAATCAAAAATTTTTCCCTTCAGACTCAATCCATGTAGTAGGGTTTGGAGCATTGGCTTCAAAGGTGTCACCGTATGACATACCCTATCTGAAAACTTTTGAATCTGGTATAGGGTTTATGCACTATACAAATTACCAAGCCGCGTTTAGACTAGCAAAGAAGATTCTTCAAAATGAAACTACCATTAACAAAAAGATAGTTCTTGTAACAGATGGTCACCCTAGTGCCTGTTTTATTGACACTGAACAAGAACGAAGTAAAATCCTAAGTGAAAGACCTTATTCCCAATTTTACGCTCCGGACAAAGAATCGATAACTTCAGTAAAAGAAAAACAGGAATTATCACTTGATACTAAGTCAGGGAAATTAGTTTACCTTTGTTATAGATACAGACAAGTTGACCAATATATCGGCGAAAAAACCATTTTAGAAGCAAAAAAATGTCATAAATCAGGTATTGATATCGATACAATCATGGTGAGTGAGGAAAATTCGCTGTTGAGTTATGTAAATGAGTTAGAAAAATATGTCAAGGGTAGATCTTATTATATCAATCCATCTGAAATAGATAAGATTCTCATTACGGATTATTTGAATGACAAAAAATCTATATTAAGGTCGAAATGAGAACAACAATTAGTTTTTATTTACATGTTCTAAAAATAAATAATGAATGACAAAAGACCCTTCGGACTCAAATTATTTTGATTGGAATAATTCGTTTAGTTTAATTAAGAAAGCATATGAATCGTCACTTTTTGTACTTATAATAGGACCAAAAGGAACTGGGAAAACTAGTTTGGTTAGGAAATTTGCTTCTGAGATTGGAAAAACACTTTATTCAATTAATTTTAGTTTAAGAACCCGTGAATCGCATCTAGTTGGAACCAAAACGATGAATCAAGGTGAAGTAACATTTGTGGAAGGTATATTGATCAAATCCATGAGAGATGGCGGAATTTTATATTTGGACGAACTCAATGCTGCAGAAGCTGATGTACTGTTGCGTCTGGATGAAGCTCTAGATGATAGAAGACAGATTGTACTGAAGGAAGCTGAAGGCCAAGTAATAAAGGCAGTGGAGAATTGGTTTGTATTTGCTACAATCAATCCACTATCTCATGAAGGAACCAAGGAATTACCACCACAAATATTGAGCAGATTTCCTGTTAGACTAAGACTCGAATATCCGCCGAAAGAAATTGAGAAGCAGATTATCAAACACCATGTAGAGTTTGATGCTTCAAACGAAAATGACATAGACGATGCACTAAAACTAGCAAATAGTCTAAGAGAAGCTGCATCCTTAGAAGAGCTATACTACAGTCCTAGTATAAGAGAATCCATAGCATTTGCAAAGTTGCTAAGAAATCAAGTACCTCCAAAGAAAGCTGCTGAAGTAGTATATGCAAATGTTTATGATCAGTGGGGAGAAGTAGAATATAGAAAGGTAATGGACATGATAACGTCTATTTTTGTGTGAAAAGATGTCTTTCTCTTATGTACAAAATTTTTCTTTAAGAAATGATGTATTGATAAATCTAGGGACGTTTCTTTCCAGAAGATGGTCTGGAAATAAAAAAGCAACTCTTTTACTCATAGAAGATAAACCCCCTACAACTAATTTAGAAAAAAATACTATCTCTATGCCTTCATTAAGATACTATAGTGGAACAGAATTTCAAAAATATCGTCAATGGCGTGTTTCATTATGGTATGAATCGATGCGAATAGCCCATTCAACAAAAGGTCTAAGCAATGATCATGCCTTTGGATTTATTTTAAACTCAATTGAATTCAAGAGGGTAGAAATTTTAGGATTAAGAGAATGGAGAGGTATGGAAAATGAGGTAATATTCAATGAAGGAAGTTCATGGTTATCACGCCCTTTACTGAATTCATTATATGGGAAGCATAAGATTGTGGAGGCATTCTCTCAATACCTTATTACAGGTTATGTAAAGGGCGAACTCTTTGGTTCAGAATCAGATCGTGTTCAGAGCGCAGTTAACTTTGCCAGAGAATTGATTGATGAATCAATAAAAGAGAATCACAGAACCGAATGGATAGAGCGGCAAATACCTAAAATAATTAGGATTCTGCAAATCGATTCTCTTTTCACCATCCCAATTGTTACCCTTAAGAGTAAACTTGGATTATCAATGACAGAAAAAAATTTGATAAAAGAAATTGAAAGGACGATAAAAATTAGAAATAAAGAAAAGGAAAAATCCACTAATGACATTATGGCTGGTACCCAGATTTTAAGGGAATATGAAAGTCTTGTAAAGGAGAGTAAGAAAACAGATAGCAAAGGTTACTCAGCAATGGAACAATTTGGGTTGGAGGTTCCCGAGAGAGTCGACTTAGACGAAAGTGTAATTTATGATAATGATTTGATTACAAAGTTAAAATCGGTCATCAGATCTTGGAAAAGAGGATGGAGAGAAATCCATGACATAAGCGGTGACGAGATTGACATAGAATCCGTAATAGAATCGCAGCCAAAACTATTTCTCACGGATTTTAAAAATACTATAAATACCAAAATAGCGCTATTATTAGATCATTCTAGCAGCATAGACGATTACGAATTAGAGTACAAGAAGGCAACAGTTGCACTTTGTGAAGCTTTAAAATTTTTGAATGTAAAATTTTCTGCTTATGCATTTAGTACGATGAGCAAGAAAGTTACGTGTTGGGTAATTAAGCATCCAGATGTTAAATGGACTTCTATAAATGCACGTAATTTGGTTCAAATTAAAGCAAGTGGGGGAACACCTCTTGCAGAAATTTATAATTTATTGTTACCATTAATGAAGACATATAAACCCGATATAATGATAACATTAACTGATGGCGAGCCGTCCGACTATAATGCGGTTCGCTCTACAATCAAAACCTACAAGATGAATGGAATTCACATGGTTGCTGTAGGTGTAGGCAAAACTCTAAATAATGCTATCAATATTGGTTTGAATCTAAAATACCTAGAGTATGAAAGGATTCTGGTCGTTAGCCGACTGGATGAAATCCCAACAAGAGTTCTTTCGCTTTTACAGGTTTAATGACGATTGTGCATTTAAAAGCCTATTTAATTATTCTAATATTATGGAGAATAAAATTAGATCGAGTACTTGTGTTCCTTCTTGACTTTTTCCCAATCTGAAAGAAATAGAGATAAGCCCTTATCAGTAAGAGGATGACTTAGCATTTTGGCCAATATGTCAGGTGGAAGTGTTACTATGTGTGCGCCTAACTTTCCTGCCTCGATAACGTGAATCGGATGTCTTACACTAGCAACCAAAACTTCAGATTGATAACTATAATTGCGAAAGATCTGCACTATTTCCTTAATAACAATCATCCCTTCCTGACCTACGTCATCAAGTCTTCCTATAAAAGGACTAACGTAGGATGCGCCTGCCTTTGCAGCTAACAATGCTTGATTTGATGAAAAGATCAAAGTTACATTTGTCTTAATTTTATATTCGCTGAGTTGCCTTACTGCCTTTAACCCATCCATTGTCATAGGAACTTTTACAACAACATTTTCACCAAATTTTTTTAATCGTAATCCCTCTTCAACCATATCTTCTGTTTTTGTTCCCACAACTTCCAAATTTACAGGACCTTTTACAATTTTTACGATCTCTCGCATTATATCTTCAGGATGTCCTTTCTCTCTAGAGATGAGTGTAGGATTAGTTGTAATTCCATCGACTACTCCCATATCGACAAATTTTTTGATAGACTCAATACTTGCTGTATCGAGAAAAATTTTCATTTCTTTCTCCTTTTCCTGGTTTTGAGAACAGCTTCTACTATATGATCCGAGCTCAAACTATATTTACTCAATAGTGATTCTATCTCAGTTTCTCTAGCTGATTCACCAAAAATATCTGCTACACCCATTCTATGTACTGGGACAGGATGATTTTCAGCAGTCACTTCACAGACAGCACTTCCCAAACCTCCTATAATATTGTGTTCTTCAATAGTAACAATTGCTCCGGTATCGATTGCTGCACGATATACAAGCTCAACATCGATTGGTTTAATAGAGTACATATCTATTACTCTACAAGAGACACCGTATTCTTTTTCAAGTGTTTGTGCTGCATCGATAGTCTTTGAAACCATTAGACCACATGCAATCAAAGTAATGTCAGAACCATCTCTAATAACGTTACTTTTACCAATATCGAATTCATCAAAACTATCTTCGTATATATTGGAATTCGACGGACGTGCAAGACGCACGAAAAAGGGTCCTGGAGTATAACTTAGAAGGGGAATTAAATTTTTTACAGCTATGGAATCTGAAGGAACAATTACCCTCATATTTGGAATTGTTCGCATTGTAGATATATCCTCGATTTGTTGATGAGAGGCGCCATCTGGACCAACTGTAAGTCCAGCGTGCGATACTACTAATTTTACGTCGAGAAATGGATAACAGATAGTATTTCTAATCTGATCAAGACATCTGCCGGGTAAAAATGCAGCGTATGTACTTGCGAAAACCACTTTACCCGCGATAGCCAATCCAGCAGCTATCGAAACAAGATTTGCTTCTGCTATCCCAACATTGTATAACCTAGTTGGGAATTTATCTCCGAAGAGCTTTGTTTTGAGTGAATCAGTGGTATCTGCTCCAACGCAAACGATGTTAGGATCTTTTGAACCAAGTTCGACTAATGCTTTCCCGTAAGCAGTTCGCATATCAGAAATAATATTCTTATCACTTAATTGCATGGAGATCCTCCTCAATTCCAAGCTCCTTTGCCAAAGGTATAAGCATATTCTTACGCGATTTTATCCAGTCAGATCTCATGTCATTTATAGTGGCCAATTCCAATAATTTTGTTTCAATTGCAACGTTAGCCTTGTGCCTCAATTGTATAATATTTGAATTGATATCTGGTGATCCATATACTGCGTTACCGGCTACCATAATTCTGGCCCCTGCGTCAAAAACCTGCTGAAGAGTTGTTGCATCAATACCTCCATCAGCTTCTATGAATCCTTTATAATTATTGGTCTTCAGATTCTTTACTATTTCGGCCATTTTATCCAATGTATCTGGAATAAATTTCTGACCTGCAAAACCAGGATTCACTGACATTATTATCATAACATCTATGTTATTAAGGTGCTCAATAAGCCAGGATGGAAATTGAGTTCCTGGATTTATGGCAATTCCAGGACTGATTCCAGCCTTTAGTAGCATTTTGTTAATTTCCACAAATTCTGACTCGTTGCATGCTTCAACATGTACTGTGATAATATCACAACCAGCGTCTATGTATTCTTCTACATGCCTGATTGGTTTTTCAATCATTAAATGAGCATCAAAAGGAATGCTTGAGATTTTTCTCAAGTGTTTAATAGTATCTGCAAAAAATGAAGTACTCGGTACAAATTTACCATCCATAATATCCAAGTGAATAAGATCTGCACCGGCACGTTCAGCTCTTCTTACTTTTTCTTCATAATTTTCAGGTTCTCCTGCAATGATTGATGGTGCTATCAAAATTTCACTTTGAAGTTCTTCCAGTAAAATTGGAACGTGTTTTTTTGGAGGAGCTTTACCATGCCATTGTGGACTATTAGCCATATGTTTGATTCCCTTGCCCTTAGTTGTTTTCGCAATAATTATTGATGGCTTATCTTCCACTTTTTCAATTCTACTCAATGCATCTATTATCTGTTCTATCTTGTGTCCGTTTACCTCTACTACATTCCAATTAAAAGCAGTCCATTTGTCTCTAACAGGATCCAGAGGCATTATCTCTTCTGTAAATCCATCCTGCTGGATCTTGTTCCTATCCAGGATAGCTACAAGGTTGTCCAGTTTGAATTTTGATGCGGCCATCGCAGCTTCCCATATTTGTCCCTCGTTTGATTCACCATCACCAATCAGAGTATAAACTCTGTTTTTTTTCCCATCTCTCTTCTTTGCAAGTGCAATCCCTATTGCTACTGATAAGCCAATTCCTTCAGATCCGCCTGAATATTCTATTCCCGGAAAGCTATGATCCTTTTGGCGCTCTGAATATCTAACCGGATGTCCTTGTAGACGCGAACCAAGCTTCCTTAGTGTCTTTACTTCTTTCGTATCGATATATCCAGCTGTAGCTAAAACTGCGTAGAATCCGGGCGCTGAATGTGCTTTCGAATTAATGAAAAAATCTCTTTCTTCCCAGAGAGGAACACTCGGTTTGTGTTTCATTTTATGAAAATATAGAGCTCCCATTATCTCTGCTGCTGAGAAAGATGCTCCTGGATGCCCCGAACCTGCTTCCGCAATCCCTTGAATAGCCAACATTCTTACATCTCTTACTTTTCTACTGAGCTCAAGATATCTCATTTTTAGAGCCATTTAGATAACCCAAATAGAGCCCAAGAACACAATCATTGGATGTATATTGTAATAGGATTGGGCGATAAAAACATATATAATTTTGATCCTGAGTTTTTCCAATTTTATGCTCATCGCTTCTTTTGGCATATGTCCGTTTAGATTTATTAGAAATAAGAACCAATATAGCATATGAGTGAATATGAGGATCTAAAAACTGGAGATATAGTGGCTGAAGCACTCATCGATTGGAAGGTTGATGTTGTTTTTGGTATTCCTGGCGATAGCATCAATGGATTTATAGAAGCCCTAAGGGTAAGAAAAGACAAAATCAAATTCGTACTTGTAAGACATGAGGAATCTGCCGCCTTGATGGCATGTGGATATGCAAAATATACCGGAACGCTTGGTGTATGCACGGCGACAGCAGGTCCAGGGGCAATACATCTTCTGAATGGATTGTATGATGCTAAGGCTGATAACACTCCTCTAATTGTTATTACAGGAGGAACATCGACTGATTTAATGAATTCAAGTTTTCAACAGGATGTAAATTTGTTACAACTTTTTTCTGATGTTTCAGTTTACAATAGCATAATAGGATCACCGCAACAGGCGGAAATGGCAGTAGACATTGCATGTAGAACCGCAATTGTTCGTAAAGGAGTTAGTCATCTTAACATACCGACTGACGTACAGGAACAAAAACTAGAGGGTCATTATTCACGACACAAAGTTCCAGGCCATACGTCTGATATCTTTGTAACACCAACATCTGCTGATAGAAAATTAATTGAAAAAGCTGCTGAAATTCTGAACAATGGAAAAAAAATTGTGATCCTAGTTGGTCAAGGTGCCTTGAATGCCTCAGAAGAAGTCATATACGTAGCAGAGAAACTAAATGCTCCGATAATAAAAGCAATGTTAGGCAAAGCCGTTGTTCCTGATGATCATCCTTATAGCTTGGGTGGCATCGGTTTTTTGGGAACAGAACCTTCGAGTGACGCCATGGCTGAAAGTGATACGTTATTCATGGTAGGAACATCTTTTCCTTACATAGAATATCTTCCCAAGCCAGGACAGGCCGTAGGTATTCAAATTGATATAAAACCAGAAAAAATTGGATTAAGATATCCGGTTAAAATTGGTTTAATAGGCGATTCCAAACTAGTGTTATCAGACTTAATTCCGTTATTGCATGACAGAAGAACTCCGGGCAGAAACGATGACCCAAGTGTGGAATTTCTAAAATCAAAACAATATGCTATGAAGAAGTGGAATGACGTATTAAAGGAACAGAGTACTCGCGTTGATGAACCCATAAAGCCCCAAGTAATCGCTGCTGCAGTATCAGACGTGTTGGACGATAACACAATAATATCAGTAGATAGCGGAATTAATACTTGTTGGGCTGCTAGATTTTTAAAAATTAAAAAGGGTATGAAGTTCTCAGGATCGGGATCACTTGCAACGATGGGATGCGCAGTACCGTATGCCATTGCCGCCAAGATTGCATATCCAGACAGACAGAGCATTGCATTTGTTGGAGATGGTGGATTTACAATGCTTATGAGTGAATTTGCAACTGCTGTTCAATATCACCTTCCTATTAAAGTGATAATACTGAATAACAAAATTTTGGGAATGATAAGATGGGAACAAATGGCATTTCTTGGTAACCCAGAATATGGGATAGAATTTTCAGCTATTGATTTTGTCAAGATTGCTGAGGCATGTGGTGGAAAGGGATTTTCGATTACAAAAATAGAAGAGGTAAAACCGGTCATTCATGAGGCTCTAATGGAAGACAAATTACCTGTCATAGTTGATGCTCATGTAGATCCATTTGAAGCACCATTACCTCCAAAAATCAGTATAGAGTTTGTTAGAAATATTGCAAAGGCGTTTGCAAAAGGACAACCATATGCAAAAGAAATTGGCCTCACTTTATCAATAGATCAATTGCATGAAAAATTGAGACGTTTGCATTCGCATAAACAAGAAGATTCAAACTAGTTTAATAATAGAGTCAAGTTTCCAAGGTTAGGTACTCATTCGCAAGAGTCAATATTTCTTCGCTCATCTCTTACCTGAATTCGAAATTGAAAAATCATTACATTGGAATGTCGACAATGATGAAACACCTAGAAGCCTTGGCCGGGATTTGGACCCGAGACCTTTGCCTTACCAAGGCAACGCTCTACCAGGCTGAGCTACCAAGGCACCTTGAGAACAAGACATAGAACAAAAGTAGGGTTTTATATTGTATATACTTGAGGAAAAAAAGAACAAAAGCAAGAATGATTATGATTTAAGCCCACGTAATTATATAAATACTATTAATTCTAATGCCAATGTTAGTGATTTTGAATTGAGCAGGATCAGTATTGTTGGTTCTGGTGTTGTGGGCGGCGCGACCGGGAAAGGGTTTCACAAGCTGGGCCACAATGTTATTTTTTACGATATTTCAAAACATAGACTTGAAGCTTTAAAGAATGAGGGATATAACATAGCAGACAATTTAAACGAAGCACTATCGCAGACTGACGTAACGTTTGTTTGTGTAAATACTCCAACACATAATTCTCAACAAGATCTTTCTCAAATATTTTCCGTATTACATGATATAACCGAGTACCTCAACACAGCGGAAAAACAACACCTGTTTGTCTTCCGGAGCACAATTTTACCCGGAACAATGCGTAATGTGATTGTAGATTATCTTGAAAAGAATTGTATTACAAAGAGAGGAATTGACTATGATGTTGTTTACAATCCAGAGTTCCTAAGAGAAACTACATCATACGATGATTTCTTCAAACCAGATAGGGTAATTATAGGCGAAGATCATGCTCAATTATCCAAAGTCTTGGAAGAGATATACCAACCATTAACTAAAAATATAATCGTTACATCTTTTGAGGCTGCAGAGCTAATTAAATATGCATCCAATTGCTTTTTGTCATTGAAGATTTCATTTTTTAACGAAATAGGTTTGATATGCAAACATCTTGGAATAGATCACAAGGTCGTAAGCTTAGGGGTATCGTTAGATAAAAGAATTGGAAAGTATGGGACCGAATTTGGCAGGCCATTTGATGGCATGTGTCTACCTAAAGATACGCAGGCATTAGCCGCCTTCATAAAACAAAACAGAATTGAACCTGATTTATTGGAGATAGCGTTAAATATAAACAAGAAAATCGAAGATATGACCAGTGCAAGTCAGCAACTTTCAGACCCAAAGGAAACTCATTCTTGAATTTCCTAGTAGCCTATGTAATATGTTATTCATTTTACAAATTATCGTAGATTCTAATACTGTATGTGCTCATATTTTAAAAAGTCTAACAATTCTTCTCTTGTTTTAAACCCATAATATTTCATTAATTTTGCTACTTCTAATTCATTGTACGATGCAGTTTGTTTCTTGTTAAGAGCATCCAAAGAAGACTCAATGTTTACTTGCCGATATATTGATGGACATCTAGATTTATTAGCGTTTATATTTTCGTATCAAATTGATCTTTGTAACTTTCAAATTCATAGCAAAAGAGAAGTCATTAAGCGCGGTGTAAATCAATCTATTATTGTTATATCTTTTTCTGCTATTATTTTTGAAGGTTTTATCCGAACTAAAGCTGCCCCTATACTTCCATTTAATTTGCCGTACTTTTTTGCGTTCTCTTTACCCATATACCGTTCAGCAATTCGGGTAGCCCATGTTAACAGTTCCTTCTTTTTGGTGTTTTGTATCTTTGCCGTACCATGGACCGCAACAAATGTAAATGGAGGTTTTTGGTCATCTATTGAAATACTTACTCGATTATCGCGTCGGATATTTTTTGCCTTGACCGATGTGTTTCCAGTAGTAAGAATAATATCACCTAATGTTTTCTTATTGTTGGCGTTATCATCTATAATAAACCAGATGGGAACTACATGAGGACTTCCATCTTCTTTAACGGTGGCAAGCTTCCCTGTAAAAGTATCTTTCATTAGAAATCTCTTGATCTCTTTTTTTGACATTTCTGTCATGAGATAAATAGGACTCTATTTCTTAAATGGATTGCTGAGATTCTCAATCCACACTTTCCTTTGACGATTCGAAGTTACAAGGATATATCGATACCTCAACCGGTGAACCCGTAAGCGAACAGGAAGGCGTTTGATCAAGACGACTACAAACAAGTCACTCAGATATTTTGGATGCTCTAAGATTAAGTCTGAAATGTTACCAAATAGTACACATTAAAAAGCTGAGGCATAGATGTCTAAATAAAATCCCCCCAAGTACCAGCGAAAAGGTAATATCCTATTAGAGTTTACTTCTATTGGTAATGATCAAAATTCCCTCGCTTTCTATCCTCTATTTTTTTATCCCAAAGTGGAATGGCGGCACAATCTTTACATTCTAAATAAACATCTACTCTATTCTGTTTATTTAATACTTTGTCTCGATGGCTAGCAATAATTTTCCTCTTTCCGCAAATACTGCATGTTGAAAATTTATCTACCAAATTCATTTTTTATAATGTGATTGTTTATATCGCACAGGCGATATATTTACTTATGTTCTTAGATAGATGTTCGTAAGCAATAACTCGTTTTTTTTACTACGGGTTTATTATTAACCTCCTCAACCTCGCCTAAATCATAGTCGTCCACTACGTCTTGCTCAGAAAAAATGTCCTGTCCTTATTCAAAGTTCAGTTTCATTAAGATATCTAATAGAAAAAGTACCATCTAAAACGTTTAATTACCATCTATTTACCAAATCTGATTGGTACATGCGGGGGTTGTAGAGCCTGGCCAAATAACAACAAGATTTGGAAACGCAGGACTTAAGATCTAATAAATTGGGGATCCTGTCCTTTAGGGGTTCGTGGGTTCAAATCCCACCTCCCGCATCCATATAAATTAGTCATAATATCAGTTTACGAATTCTTGATCTAATTAGTTTTTTAATTAATTTTCAATTAATGTGCTAAATGGAATTCAGGAGTCATTTATGTGTCAGCTGTCCTAGTTAAATCAACTTATTTTGTTTGATATTCATAAAAAGAACAGGATCACTGGATTGTTAATTAGAAATATTAAGAATCAGCAAAAGAGTTAAGCAGACTACAATACCTTTTCAAACAATTTTAGTTCCATGTAGGGGAAATAAATCACAGTATCAAGATCTATCATACGCTACAGAAGAAAAAGTAGAAATAATGAATAATTAAATATGAAAAAAAGTACAACTAAGTTATGGAGATTAAAGGATCTCTAGATATAATTTCTAGAACTTATGGAATACTACAAAATAGTGTAAGCAAGTATAAAAAGCTCTTAGGTAGACCTCTTACTGCATCAGAAAAAATTCTTGTAGGTCATATTCATAATCCAAATATAAATAGAGAAGTTCAATCCGGATCAGACTATGTCTTTCTAGATCCAGATAGAGTTGCATTGCAGGATGTAACAGGTCAAATGACACTCTTACAATTCATGCAGTCAGATTTGAAAAGTGTAGAAGTTCCGACTACAGTTCATTGTGATCATCTAATTCAGGCAAGGACAGGTGGCGAGGCGGATACAAAACTGGCTCTTTATGAAAATAATGAAGTATACAAGTTCCTCGAATCAGCTTCAAGAAAATATGGCATTGGATTCTGGAAACCAGGCTCTGGCATAATTCATCAAGTGGTTCTTGAAAATTATGCCTTTCCAGGTGGTTTGATCATAGGCACCGATTCACATACACCTAATGCAGGCGGGCTTGGAATGATTGCAATAGGAGTTGGTGGTCTTGATGCTGCAGAAGTAATGGCAGGAATGTCCTGGGAACTTTTATATCCAAAACGCATTGGTGTGTTTTTGACTGGGAAACTTAATGGATGGACATCACCAAAGGACATTATACTCTATGTAGCTTCCAAACTTACAGTTTACGGAGGAACAAATGCAATAATAGAATACTTTGGTCCTGGATCAAGGACTATTAGCTGTACAGGAAAGGCAACTATTACAAATATGGGGGCAGAAATTGGTGCGACCTGCTCTATATTTTCGTATGATAATAAGATGGAGACTTATCTTCGAGCAACAAAACGTGAAGGGATTGCAGATCTAGCGAATAAGTACAGAGATTTATTTACACTGGATGTGGAAATCGAACAGGAGATTTCAAAAGAAAGAGAGAAGGCTCGACACTATTTTGATCAATTGATCGAGATTGACCTTTCTAGTCTTGAACCCTATATAGTTGGTCCGCATACACCTGATTTAGCAAGACCCATATCAAAATTGGCAAGTGAAGTCAATAGGAATAATTATCTTGATCCAATTTCTGTCGCGCTAATCGGAAGCTGTACTAATTCATCTTACGAGGATATGTCAAGGGCTTCTGATATTGCTGAACAAGCCAAGTCAAAAGGAGTCAAAGTAAAGGTTCCTCTCCAAATTACGCCAGGATCTGAAATGATTCGCGGTACAATCGAAAGGGACGGACAGATGAAATCCCTAAAGGATATCGGAGCAAATGTACTGGCAAATGCTTGTGGTCCTTGTATTGGACAGTGGAATAGACCCGAGCTCAAGAAAGGTGAACCTAATACAATAGTAACATCTTATAATAGAAATTTTCCGGGTCGAAACGATGGGAGTAGGGAAACTATGAACTTCATTGGTAGCCCGGAATTAGTAATAGCATTAGCTTTGGGTGGTAGGCTTTCGTTTAATCCTTTAATTGACGAATTGACCGCAAATGATGGTACTAAATTCAAGCTAATTCCCCCCAAGGTGGCGCCAGAAATCCCTTCAAATGGTTTTGTATACAATCAAGATGTTTACCTCCCACCTACCAAAGAATCACAAAATGTGGATGTACTAATCGATCCAAATAGTTCCAGACTACAAAAGCTGGAACCATTCCCTCAATGGGATGGGAACGATTTTGAAAAGTTACCAATTCTAGTTAAGATCAAAGGTAAGTGTACCACTGATCATATTTCACCTGCTGGCCCGTGGTTAATGTATCGAGGTCACCTAGACAAAATTAGTGATAATCTTCTTCTTGGTGCGGTTAATGCGTTTCATGAAGATCAAATTGGAAAGGGTAAGAACATCCTCAATCATGAGATGGAATTACTAGCTCATATAGCACGTGAATACAAATCAATAAAAATAAAATGGATAATTGTTGGTGATAGTAACTATGGTGAAGGAAGTAGTCGAGAACACGCCGCAATGACTCCACGATATCTGGGCTGTTGTGCAGTTATTTCAAGGAGCTTTGCAAGGATACACGAAACAAACCTGAAAAAACAAGGGATACTTGCTCTTACTTTTGTAAATCCAAAAGACTATGATAAGATTTTAGAGGATGATAGGTTAAGCATCTTAGGTCTTAAAAATCTCCAGGAAGGTAAACATCTTACATGCATTATCCATCATAGTAACGCATCTGATAATGAAATCTTGTTAAAGCATTCCTACAACTCGTCGCAGATAAAATGGTTCAAAGCTGGTTCAGCGCTTAACATAATGCGTAGTAAATAATTGTCGCACTCAAAGTTTTATTTTCAATTATTTGCCTTCTTCCAATTTGTTATCGATTCGATAAAAAATCTGTGCATCCTGTAATCACCTGATAATTCAGGATGGAAAGATGTCCCAATTATATTTTCTTGCTTTACAGCTACTATTTTTCCATCAAATTTGCTCAAAATTTGCACATGTGGACCTATCGAAATTACAGTAGGTGCACGTATAAAAATTCCCTTATAATCATTTCCCATGCCAGATATGTCTAAGTTTGATTCAAATGAATCATACTGTCTTCCAAAAGAATTCCTCTCAATTTCAATATCCAAAGCGCCTAGCAATAATTGTTTCTTGTTTCCAACAACCTTATCATAAGATTTTTTAGCCAAAATAATCATACCCGCACATGTTCCCATTACAGGCAATCCTTCTTGTAGTATTCTTGTAATTGCGTCTAATAATCCATTCTTTATAGCAATAAGTAAACCCATTACAGTACTCTCACCGCCTGGTATTATCAAACCATCAACTTTCATGATCTCTTCAGGGTAACGAACAGGAATGACTTTGCCATTAATTTTCATTTCTTTAAGTGCATCTGTTGTTGCTTTGATATTCTCTTCAATATCCCCTTGAAGACCCAATACTCCAATTAATAACTCATTCAAACTGTAGGTCCTCTTTCTTGCATTCTTAAATTCAAGTTTTTAGTATCAAGACCAAGCATTGATTTCTTTTCATCTATCATTTTCTGTGCCTCTAGAACTGTCTTGGGATCGTCAAAATAAGTAGTCGCTATAACTACAGCTTTTGCTCTTTCAAGTGGATCTTCTGCTTTAAATATTCCTGAACCTACAAAAATTCCATCACAACCTAGCTTCATTAGCAGAGCAGCATCCGCTGGTGTAGATATTCCTCCCGCAGCAAAATTTACAACGGGCAATCTTCCAAGCTTCCCTGTCTCTTTAACTATCTCAAAGGAAGATTGTAACTCTCTTGAAATCTTAATTAGTTCTTGATCATCGTTATTATCGTAAATTCCCTTTATCTTTTTTATTTCGTTATTTACCATTCTTATATGGGTTACTGCATGTGAAACATCCCCTGTCCCTGGCTCACCTTTTGTTCTAATCATTGAAGCACCTTCCTCTACCCTGCGTAGTGCTTCCCCCAAATTCTTAGCTCCGTTCACAAAGGGTGTTGTGTAATTCCACTTCCAAATATGCCTACTTTCGTCAGCAGGAGTAAGTACTTCACTCTCATCGATCATATCAACTCCCATTTCCTCAAGAAAACCAGCCTCAGATAAGTGTCCTATTCTACACTTTGCCATTATTGGTATACTCACAGAATCTAATATTGCTTGAATTACCTTAACGCCTGCCGTTCTAGCTACTCCCCCTGCATGTCTTACATCATAAGGTAGTTTATCCAAGACCATGACCGCAACTGCTCCGGCATCTTCGGCTATCTGAGCTTGTTCTACATTAGTTACGTCCATTATCACACCATGCTTCTGCATGTGTGCAAAGCCACGCTTTATCAAGGCTGTCCCGCTTGAAATTTCTTTTCTATCAATGGTTGTTATTCTAATACCCTTGGATAATGGATATGCACCCACTTGCGATATTGTCATCTACTATTTTTTTCTAATTTGCATTATTTAGGTATTAGTCTTGCTGCAAAATAAAAGGCCTTGTGTTTAGTATTGAGTCTCATATTTCTACTCCTTCGTTCCTCATCTACCCTATATCCTTCGGTCATTCATATATTAGCGATATTCTAACGCATAAAGCCAACCTTTCGTCGACTGACGCAAAAAGTTTCCTGTTTAAAGAACAATGCAATTGGAGAATAGAACTAAATATACATTGCTACTTAAATTAAGTCGAATTTATGATAGAACCTTTGGATAAAGCTATTCTGACAGCTATCTATGTTGCTTCACTCGATTCGGATATTTTGCCATTAGAATATCTGAAGAATACCACTACAATTTCGGAAGATATGTTTAACCTAAAAATCGACGAAATGATCGAAAATGGTTTTGTAGAAAGATCTAATCCTCTCAGATTAACTTTCCTTGGCAGAGGTTTACTAAAAATTGTATTGATCGGCGGAGTGTTTGATATTGTTCATCCAGGTCACATTCATACATTAAAGGATGCAAAAAGCCAGGGAGACATATTGATTGTTGTGGTGGCAAGGAGTTCAACTGCACTTAAAATAAACAAAAATAGAAAAATATATCATGACGAGTTTCTTAGAAGAGAGCTGGTTGCGTCCATTAGATACGTTGATTACGCAATCATCGGGAGGGAAGGTACGTTATACGATACTGTAGAGTTTGTCAAGCCAGATATAATTGCATTAGGATATGATCAAATACACACTGAAAAAGAAATTGCTATGAATTGTTCAAAAAGAGGAATAAATACCAGAATAATTCGCCTAAATACACCAATCCCCGGCTCTAAAAGTGCCCAAATCAAAGAAGAATTGGGGCATTCAATTTATGATATATGATTCCGTTCTTCTTTTTGAATTCTGCAAGGTAACCTTAACATTGTCACCGTTCTTTAGACGCAGTACTTGTTTGATATTAACTGGAGCTATAATCTCCAGCATATTCTTATCATGGTGTGTTCGTTCAAGAATCAATAAGTCTGATTGAATATTTTCATTACCATTTAATGTTGTAGGATAACACTTGACCCAACCATAAGTTCGTTCGGAATCACTGAAACCATCTATAAATTGATAACGAAAACATTCAATTTTTTCTCTATTTTCTAACGACAGCGAATCAATTATTTTAATATTCAAAGTGCCTGGGTAAGGGATATACCCAATCTTTTTTTCAAACTGTTTACGGTATCCTTCAAGACTCATATAGTACTTCCCCTCTCCCATCCCAGAGACCAAAATACCATTGAAATGAATATTTCCAGACGATGAATATACTGCCATGTTAAGATAGTCAGAGGTTTTCTTAACGAATGAAAGACCTTCTTCTGTTACCCTAATCATATAACCGTGTCCTTTCTTGACTCGATCTACATATTTCATTTCTTGCAATTCCAGAATTATTTTTGAGGCCGCTTGTTGTGACTTGTTTATTTCTATTCCAATGTCAGTACTAGTAAATTCAATGAAATTATCCTTCGCACCTTTAAGCAATAGTTTAGCTAGCGTTATGACGTAATCATACTTTAGATCTTGCATCGTTCTTTAGTTGCCAATACCTATCTGATCAAAAGTTCTTACTGTAATTTCTGGTGATTTTTTCAATTCTGCCATTCTATGTCCTACTACAAACTCAACTCCTGCCTTGTAGGCGGCATCAATAAGTCGCTGTGTAATAATTCCATCCAGAACCAGAAATCTAGCACCTTCTAAGGAATCCAATCTTTTAATTATTTCTGATACCGGGATCTTCAATAATACCTGCATCGAATTATCCAATATCATTGCCTCTAAAGTTTCATTGATTTGTGGATATACTTCTTTGATTACTGAGGTGAGTTGTGGATCATCTACCGCATTATTAGCATTATTATTAAAATTTGAGGAATCCTCATAAGCTGTATTGTTATTTTCATAGCTTTTTGGTTTCTTTACGTTCTTTTGATTTCGAACTGGAATATCGTATTGTTCGCCTGTAGGTTCAACTACTTCTTTTAGTATCTCAGATATTTCCAAGGGAGTGCACTCCTCCACTTCTTTGCCAGCTGGTGCTCTCAAAACTTTATCAATTTTAACCAAGCCTTGCAATTCCTTCAAGATCAAGTCAGCAGCCCTATCACCGTCTAAAAATGCTATAACTTTTTTTCCTGATGTGAGGTTGGTTATAGTTTCATCAATTTTGGCTCCTTCAATAGCAATAGAGTTATCAAAACCTGCACGTAAAAGGTTAATCACGTCGGCCCTACCTTCAACAAGAATAATGTACGGCGAATCAAATACTCCAGTACCGCACGCTAACTGAGCCTTTCCGAATGTGGTTAGTTTTCCTGGTTTGCTAGCATCATATACATCGCGTAGCATTTCTTCTCCTTCACTTATTGTCTTTGTCGCCCATTCTTGAATAATTTTTTTGGCTCTATCCACGATAACTTTTTTCTTGATAGCTCGTATGTCATCTATACCGACTAAGAGAAACTTACCCTGAAACGGTCCAACTTTATCTATGCTTTCAATCGCGGCAGATATCAATGCAGCAGTAGATATGTCAGTGCTCATAGGGAGCAAAGCGTCGCCCTTAGTTGTATTAGATTTGGTATCAACATTTACTTCAATTCTTCCAACCTTTGACAGTTTCTGCAACTCGTTTAGATTCATCTCAGGGCCTAGTAATCCCTCTGTCTGGCCGAATATTGCGCCAATTATGTCGGCCTTTTCTACTATCCCATCAACTTCAAATTTAAGTTTAACATGATATTTTACTATACCAGTATTAGGCATTTTCAAACCCTCATATTTGTAAATACGATGGTAATCTTATCTTGCTTGAATATAAGTGCTTTGACATGTTTTAAGAAACCTTCAGATGATTTTTTTGCTTAAAGTTGAATCGGAAATGCTTAGAATTATTTAGTTCTACTTGTGGTCCAAATAAAAAATTTGATCGAATTTAAATCGTAAACTCCAATAGATCTAGTATCCGTTGAGATTTGCTTGCATTGTTAAAAATTCATGTCAAAAAAATTATAAATATTTGAACAGTATTGCAAGAAAAGATTAATTATGTGAGCTTGAGTTCACGTACTAAAGAATGTCTGATTGGGACCTTTTAACTCCAGGGATAGGACTTACGGTTATTGGTATTGTCGGGGTTGGCATTTCACTTGCTGGCATTGCACATACATTTGTAGAGGGAATGCATGCCGTTAGCCTTCTTACAATGTTCATTGGATTAATATTTCTAGCAGCTGGTATCTTTAAAGATGGATTCCCAACGTCAGGAAGAGCCAAATCTGCTACATTCATTACGCTAGGTTTCCTGGTTACCTTCGGCATTGCAGCCGCAATTACTGTTGGAACTACTATACCCAGTATCTTTGCTTATATTGGACTTATGTTAATAATTTCAATACCCGCTACTGTACTTACTGTTGCGTCGTATAAAAGAACACCTTACCTTAAGGCTATAACAGTAATATTCTTAATCGCAGCAATAGTTGGTGGATCTACATTTTATGTATTTGGATTGGTTACACCAAAGGCCCCACAAGAAAACATTAAGAGTGAAGTAAAACAGAATGAAACCACTCCAATTAGAAACATTACAAACCCCGTTAAAGCTACTATTCCTCCCGGTGCGTCTGCACAGGGAAATCCCAGCTATGTGCCACCCATTATAAAAGTTCCAAAAGATGGAGGAGTAGAATGGACTAACAAGGATAATGTACCTCACACCGTTACAAGTTTAATTGATGATGGTAAAACCTTTGATTCAAAACCCATTAAACCTAATGCCACATTCATTCTTGATGCCATGACCCTTAAGGAGAAACAATATGACTATTTCTGTACTTTGCATCCATATATGAAAGGAAAAATAACGGTAGGCTAAACTAGATCTAAATCAGAGCTACAAAAGAAATGTTACCAAACATTTTTAGAACTAAATCATATCCATGAATATCAGTGTCAAATATTTGTATACAAAATTGATCATTAAATGTCTGAAATAACATTACTAATTACTGAGAACCAAGTTAATTCCTTAATAAGTTCCACTAAGGAGGATCTTCCTAACGAGTCATGTTCTCTTCTTTTAGGAAGTATAGTAGACTGCGAATACCGTGTCAAAGTATTAAAAAAAATGAATAACATAGCTCATTCAGAAAATTCATTTAGCATGGAGCCTGACGAACTTATCAAAGTATATCAGTGGGCATCTAGTAAGGAGCTGGATATTATTGGAGTTTATCATTCGCATTTAGATGGTGCGAGACCATCGGCGACCGACTTAATCTTTATGCGAATTAATCCTGTAATCTGGCTCATATACGAATTATCTGGTTCAAGGTTTAGGGCATTTGTGCTAGTGCAGGATAACCTGAAGGAAGTAAAGATTAAGATATCTAAGGGCTAAGCCTTTCGGTATCTCTAGGATAAAGGACAACTTCCCTAATGTTCGTAGAATTAGTGAGGATCATCATGAACCTGTCAAATCCAATGCCACATCCAGAATGCGGAGGCATCCCCCATTCAAATGTCTGCAAATGATCAGAAAAACTATTTGGGTCAAGTCCCTTTTCTAGTAATTTATTTCGTAATCTCTCAGAATTGTGCTCTCTGGTTCCACCAGAAACAATTTCTAGATATCCATACTGTAAGTCAAATGACTCTGAAAGTTCAGGTTTCTTTTCATGTTCAAGTATGTAGAATGGCTTTAGTTTGGTGGGCCAATCAATTATAAAATAAAATCTTGGGTAAATCTCTCCGAGCTTTTTTAATGCAGGATCAGAAAGATCATTCCCAAATTCTATCTTTTCACCCAAACTTCTTAAATCCTCCAGACATTTTTGATATGTAATTCTTGGAATCCTATCAACTATTATTTCTTGTTTATTTTGAAAGTATGTCATGTCTTTTTTATGATGAACAAATAGATCATTTATCGTTGAGATTACTAGTTCTTGTACAATATCCATGATATTGCTATAATCAAGGAAAGCTGCTTCCAAATCAACGCTTACAAATTCGGAAAGATGTCTTACTGTATGCGAGGGTTCAGCTCTAAAATAGGGTGAAATTTCAAATACCCTTTCCAAGCCCAATGTCAGCTGTTCCTTATATAATTGCGGACTCTGAGCCAAATATGCCTTCCTTGAAAAATATTCAAAACCAAAAAGATCCGCACCACCCTCAGTGGCGCTTCCTATTATTTTTGGGGTATTAACCTCCACAAACATTCTCGAATACAGGAAATTGCGAACTAAATTAAGTACATATGATCTTATTCTAAAAATATTAGCAATCCTAGAGTTCCTCAAATCTAGAGCTCTTGAATCTAGTCTTTTGTCCATTGACGATTTGACTCTTCCGGTAGGGTCAATTGGAAGGGGGTTTATTGCTCTTGACATAACTTCTACATTTTCAACTTTAACTTCAACCTGAAAATTCTCCGCTCTAGTTTCTTGAACAGTTCCTTTTACCATGATAGCACTTTGCCTTGGTACTTCTCTGAGGGCAGATAACAATTCTCCAGTTAGTACCCCCTGAAAATTTCCAGTCATATCTCTGATGCTAATGAAACCAATTTTTCCCATATCTCTGAAATCTTCAAGCCATCCAACTAATGTTAAATTTTGGCCGATATGGTCTTTGTTTATTGATGAAGCGAATATCCTGTTCATAATATTTTCCTTTATTACGGTATCACTTTCCAGAGATCTCAACAACAAGTTCTATGTTTCTTACCACATTGATAATCTTCTTTACTTTTTCAATTATGCTAGAGAATTTTTCATAATCTTTACTTTCTATAGTAACCTGTGTTACCTGGTTCCCATCAGGTAGCCAAATCATATTGGTTTTTAATATTCTTATAGGAAAGAAGAGATTTTCAAGAATCTTTCTTACCGAGCTATTTGCTTCGACAAACCATACTCTTCCGTTAAATTCCTCTTCAATCGAACTTATTATTTTATCATTTGACTTTATGTGACTTATGTTTGAATCCTTTAAAATAAGTACATAGTCCCCGTCTATCTTTTGAGATCCTATTAAATTCAAATTATCAATATCTTGATTCTTATTGGAAAGTTTGATAAGTTTGATCGAACACTCCACATCAACTTTAGATAACTCCCCATTTTTCAGCCTACTTTCACATTTTGGACACAAAACACCTGTCTTGGCGTCAAATATGCAAATGGGTAATCTCAACTAATCATCAGACTGTCTAATATTTTTACCATATATATGTGCAATAGGTTTAAGTAGAGAAAAGAAGACCAATTGAAATAGATACTTATACGGTTAGGATCGATAAATACATGTTTGGATAATGCTCTTGTTGTAGATAGCTTAAGAGTTTACTATTTTTCTCAATTTGGGATAGTTAACGCCGTTGATGATGTTAGTTTTAGTATTAAAAAAAATGAATCATTAGGAATTGTTGGTGAGTCTGGATGTGGAAAAAGCACTTTAGGAACAGCTCTCCTACGATCAGTTCCTTATCCGGGGAGAGTAGTTAGTGGTAAAATTATTCTGGATGGGCAAGATATTACAAAAATGTCAGACGATGAATTTAATAAGCAAGTCAGATGGAAAAAAATTTCAATGATCTTTCAGGGAGCCCTCAATTCGTTAGATCCAGTTTTTACCATAGGGTCCCAAATGAAGGAAGTTCTTCAGCAACATGGTTATTCCAATGATCATATTCAAATTATCACAAATTCTTTGAGTAGTGTTCTATTGGAGCCTAGTATTATGAAAAAATATCCTCACGAATTAAGTGGGGGTATGAAACAAAGAGTTTCAATAGCAATGTCATTGTTACTGAATCCAAAGATATTGGTTGCCGATGAACCCACCACTTCTCTGGATGTTATGGTTCAGTCTCAAATTATTAACCTTTTAAAAAAGCTAAAGAGAGATCGACATATGTCAATAATATTCATTTCCCATGATTTAGGAGTCATCTCAGAAGTATCAGAAATAATTGCGATTATGTACAGAGGCCAAATAGTGGAATTGGGAAAAGCATATGAAATATATAAAAACCCAAAACATCCCTATACCGAAAAACTTGTTTCTTCAATCCCAAGTATAAAAAAGAAGGGAAATAAGTTTGAGTATTTCGGCGAAAAATCAGATCTGTCGGCGAAAGAAAAGGGATGCAAATTCTTTGATAGTTGTCCTTATGCAAAAGAGAAATGTCGAAATGATCCACCAGTCATAATTCACAAGAATGGATTCATTCGTTGTTGGTTATACGAATAGGATATGACTCGCATTCGATAACTTACTAGTTATTTTCTTCGACTTGGCTTTTTTTGAGTTTATTCCAAAAACCTAAATCATAAGAATTTTAAACTCCATTAATTTAATAGACTACGGAATATGAAAGTTACACTTTCTGCAATAAAGGCCGATATTGGAGCCATTGGCGGTCACACCAGACCCAGTGATAAGTTGATAGAAGAAGTTAATAAAGTGGTAAAGGAGAATTCAAAATTATTACTTGATTACTACATAGGATATACGGGAGACGATGTACATATAATCATGGCACACACAAGAGGAACGGACAGTAAAGAGATTCACAAGATGGCATGGGATGCATTCACCGAAGGTACCAAAATAGCAAAGGATCAAGGTTTGTACGGAGCTGGACAGGATTTGCTGAAAGATGCTTTTTCTGGAAACGTGAGAGGTATGGGGCCTGGTGTTGCTGAGATGGACATAGAGGAAAGGCCCAGTGAAGTATTTTGCGTTTTTGCTGCGGATAAGACAGAACCGGGTGCTTTTAATTTCCCATTGTGGAGAATGTTTGTAGATGCAAGAAGTAGTACTGGTTTATTGATAAATGAAAAGTTGGCTGAGGGTGTTAAATTTCGGATAATGGATGTTATGACAGGAAAAGTTGCAGTTTTAAAGTTGTGGGAAGATAAACCAGAATTAGAAACAGCTTTAATGTATCCTGGTCGATATGTAGTACACTCAATTTTATCATCTGATGGAGAACAGATTGTTTCTGCATCAACAGACAGATTGCACAACATAGCGGGAACGTATGTTGGTAAAGATGATCCAATCGCTATAGTAAGAACTCAGAAAAATTTTCCCGCAACGGAAGAGGCAGGAAGCGCATTCAATAATCCACATTACGTCGCAGGAAATACAAGAGGAAGTCATCATATGCCATTGATGCCAGTTAAACTCAATTCTCCAGCCAGTTTAAACTATGCAATACCAATTGTGTCATGCCTCGTGTTTAGTATGCATAACGGACTTCTTACTGGTCCACATGATGGTTTTGGAACCGCAGACTGGGACCTTCAAAGATTGTGGGCTTCAGAAAGAGCGATGATTATGCGCAATCAGGGATTCATACACCCTGCGACACTCGTGCCAGAAGAGCTTGAATATAACAAAGGGTATGAAGCAAGGATGGAAAAACTAAATAGTAAGTTTCGAGACCTCACCTAAAATTTTGTTATGATTCCCTTTGTTAAGCCATTAGTAATAAATCTCAAAAATTACTACGAGATATTGGGAGATAATTCAATCAATATTGTTCAGGATGCAAAAAACGCTTCTTTGTCAAATCATAAGGATATTATTATTGCACCCCCGCCTTCTAGTCTTTTGGCCTTATCAAAATTAAAAATTCCCATTGTAAGTCAGCATGTAGACGACGTACCCCTTGGGGCAACAACTGGATTTATAGTACCTGAAATCATAAGATCATACGGTGCTTTAGGCTCTATAATAAACCATAGTGAACACAAAATAGAACATTCACAAATCAAGAATCTAGTAAAACGCCTACGTGAGCTGGATATGATTTCGATTGTTTGCGCAGATGATTTACATGAGCTGAAGGCAATCTCACAATTTTCCCCGGATTTCTTAGCCATAGAACCGCCTGAGCTTATAGGAAAAGGGGTTGCCGTTTCTAAGGCAAATCCTTCAATTATTAAGGAATCGGTACAAGCAGTAAAGCGAATCTCTCCAACAGTCAAAGTCCTTTGTGGAGCTGGCATCGTTGATAAATATGATGTAGAGAAAGCCCTTGAACTTGGGGCAGAAGGTATCTTAATTTCTAGCGGAGTGATAAAATCCTCTTCATGGTATAATAAAATTTTAGAGTTATCTTCAGTTTTAAAATAAATGTAGGAAATAAAAATTTGGAGGATTGGTCCTTTACACACCTATTTCCCTTGCTATTTTTACGATTTTCTTGCCGTCGTTAGTTAATCTGTTAAACACTTTATTCTTTACAGTCTTTCGGTCTACTAATCCACGCTTTTGAGCCTTAAGAAGTAGCTTATGTCCATAACCATACGCGCCCAATTTAGTCAAGAGTTCTCTAGTTGGATATTCCCTTCCAGAACCAATTGTCTTCAGCAGCTTTACTAGTGCCTTTTCTTCAACGAGGATTTTTAACAGTCTTGTGTCTTTCATCGCATATTAATATGTACAACTAATTATATAATTGTTACACTTTACTAGATACAAATATCCATACCTTTAGGTTTGAAACTTTTCCACCTTAATTAGGCACCGAAGGTATTTAGAGATTTCTACTATCATAAAGATATAAACGTTCTGTTTTATCATACGTTTATATTGTAGGTAAAGTTATTAGGCAAATTAGTTAACCAGAACCAAAAAATCACCAGTTGTTAATAATTTTCAATTCGCCGAAATGATATTAATTCAATGATATGAACCGTATAATCTTGGGAACATGTATTATCCTGAAACATAGCATTGAAGGGGAACGTCGATTTATCCGTTCTTAGATGAAATTCCGACTCCTAGTGCGATAAAGTATCAGCGGGCCTTTTATTATTTGGATAGATGGTCTATTGTGCCCCCACTGGATCATGAACAATATGACTAGTGGTATTAGTATAAACTTGTAAGATTTAATAATAATTCCAGCGACTATAGGCAAGAATTGAGTGATCTTATTAAACAAAACATTTATAGATTCTTATTTAAGAAATAAAAAGAGTATTTTGCGTTGCAATTCTTAATTTTAAAGCATTAAATTACTTTTTTCTAAGTATCTAAGCAAGACAAAATAAAATATCTAATTTCTAGAAAAACTATTGATAATAAAAGAATCTGCTAAAATTAAGAGTAAAGATGACCTTAGAAGACGGCAAACAGATTCAAAATCGTGAACCCTTGGAATCAAATGTACGTGATAGGGTGCAATGCAATCAATGTCAAAGTTATACTCTGGTATTAGATGTACTCTCAAGTGAATATGTTTGTAGTACCTGTGGTTGCGTTTCTAACGAAAAAATATACAATAATGAGCTGACAAATTTTGAAAAAGGTGAATATAAGGATAAATCTCGTATAGGCATGCCAGAATCACTAACGGTGAGTCATAAGGGACTATCTACCCTAATTGGATTAAATGACACTGATGGAAGAGGAAAATTGTTAGATCCAGTACAAAAGGAAACGATTCAGAGATTAAGAACATGGAACAATCGATCCCAGCTTAACGATTCGATATCAAGAAACTTGGATAAAGCCCTTAAATATCTCAACAATTTTGGTGACAAGCTATATCTGAGTCCACCAGTTATGGAGAATGCCGCCTACATATATCGTAAAGCTGCAATGAGAAAGTTAGCGAAAGGAAGATCTACGGTCTCACTAGTTGCGGCGTCTATATATGCAGCATGTAGAGAGATATCAATACCAAAAACAATATCAGACATAGCCTATGTATGCAATATTCCAAGTAAGGAAATTATGTCACATTACAAATTGATTTTGAAAGAACTGTCGTTAAAGATCCCCGTTATTCAAGGGATTGATTATGTAACCCTTATTTCGAATAGGTTAAAGCTTACTGAAAAAACGAAAAGAGAAGCACTTAGAATTTTTTCACTAGTTCAACATAGTAGAATTTCAATTGGAAAAAATCCACGTGCTTTTGCAGGAGCTATAATTTACATCGCATCACAAGATTGCAATGAGTTTTTGCGACAAGTAGAAGTTTGCCAAGTAGCAGATATTTCTACAGTTTCCTTGAGGAAAAGATGCAAGGAAATAAAAACAATTTTGGACAATCAACAATAAGACACTACAAAAATTTATTTCTATTTTACCTAATAATATTTTACAAATAAAATTCTTAAACAAACAAAAATGTTATAATATCAATTAGTTCAGAACTCTTAATTAAGAATGGTGCCCGAAAGATGTTCCATAATGGTAAATGGGAAAGTGTGTACCCTACCCCCCGTGTGTGTTGTTTCCATATTATCCGAAAAAGAAGAGTACATGATAGGGTTAGTTTGCGTCGATCATATTTTGTTGATGAAGACAAAAGCCCTTTCAATGCAGAAGTCTGGAAAAATGAACAAGGGAAAAATAAGATTCCAAAAGGTAAAACCCGTCATGACGGATTGTGTTCTTAATTTAAAAGATATCGATTAGGGCCATTTATGGCTACAAGTATTAAAATGAAGTAAATTATTATAGAATAATTTAATCAAAAATTAGTTAATCTTATTTTATGGAACAAGAATTGGCTAGAATAATAGAATAAAAAGGTATTTTAATTTTTGTAGTCGAATCTTGTCATTTATGTTTCTATTTAATAGCTTCACTCCAGTTATATTGCATAATTTCACTTAATGGACGATGAAAAATAGGAGTAAGTACGGAGTCATAGCAGCCATACTGCGATCTGCAATGAGAGAGGAGACAAGGACAAAAATCATGTATAAAGCGATGCTAAGTAATGACCAATGTAGAAACTACATAGATTCCCTTTTGAATTTTGGTCTTATCATGGAACAGAATAACGGATCAAAGATGGTGTATAAAGTTACAAACAAGGGCACCACCTTTCTAGATTACTATGACCAAATGATGCATCTGTTACCAATGTCACTGGATGAGAATGAGAACTCTGAAGCCTACACTATGAATTTACAAAACATGATTTAACTGGATCCGTGGAACAGAATTAACAACACGTATACCAAATAATGCTGAAGAAGGTGTTGTGCACTTCAAGAAGAGAGTTCCACACATCAGTATAAATTTCAAATGAATATCCGATGCTGAGTAATATTTTTCTGGATGATTATTTGAATTGAGAATCAAAAAAGAAAGCTCGAATTTCTTTATGAATCTACAGTAATCTTCAATATCGGAACAAGTCGACAAGAAATTATCCAAAGAATTTGATTCCATTACATTGACTATTTTTTCATTTCCTTCAAGATTTGATACTATTTTGGCGACAAACTTGTAAAAGCTATCTTTTTGCGTTATTACATTTTGAATTGAATTTTCGGCTGAACCAAGACTATCTAATGCAAATAACTTCCCATAATTTTGAATATTAATATTGTACGTAAGTACCAATTCGTCTTTTATAGATGAATCTAAAAGTAAACAATAATGCCTTCTTGAAAAATTATACAATACATCGTTTAAGAATAAAAATATTATATCGTTTGACAAAGAGATATCTCTTTCAATTGTTATCAATCCACCTCGTGGTAAACTTCCGACATAATTGTCAAGATCTTGATAGCCTATTTGTAATAATTGTTTAGAATTATCTGCCTCTTTTGAAACTTTTTCCCTTATGTTAATCATCTTGAATTCTCTTGGATCATAGCTACCAAAACATCGCAAAATTCTATCTTTCAGAGTAAAGAAGTATAGTGACCTCTTGATCGGAATTCCCCTTAGCTTTTTGAGAAATAAGTTCCTAATTCGTATTTCTTCCATTAGTTGATAATTCAGTTCAACAACTCCATCCACGATATATTCTAGACTTGATTCAACAGTTTCTTCACTTGTAAAAATCAATTTTGCCTTAGCTCTTTCTCTCCATGTTTGGAGTACTCTTTCGTTGTTTAATCGTGCTTCTCTATCCATCAATGAAGCAACAGAATCCCAGCTATCAATTATTATCACAGGATTCTTGACATCCATCAACTGATTGGTTACTCTCTCAAAAAGTGATTCAGGTTCGTCCAAACGTGCATCCTCAAAAGTCGAAAGTTTTTGTCCAACTTCCTGACTGTCAATATCTTTTTGCGGCTCTTTAATGATTTTTCGCAACCATGGATAGTGATCAAACAACTGTTTTGGTGATGACCTAGTAGAAATATAGAAAAAATTATTTTTTTCTTTTAATGTATGCAATATACTTAGGGCCAGAGTAGTTTTTCCAGTACCCGACCGACCCTTAACAAGTAAAGAATAAGTGTCATTCTTCAAAAACTCTCTGAGTTCAAATGGTATATCTAGAAAACTATGATTACTTCTACTAACTATATTAGCCATATCTGTTCTTGATCGATTTGACATTACTCACACTTATAGATATTTAATAAATCTCGTAGATTCTTATTCTTGATTTTTACACTTTCATCGATATGATATCATATGAGGATAAGATAAATCCCACAATCAATATCATATAATAAAACTTTCTGCAAGACGATTTCTTTCAAATTTTTTGATATTTTTTTCTTGTTTCTATCAGTTTAATGTTTCTCTATTGTTCAAGAGATTTATAGAGCAGATTTGAAAATATTCCACTAAAATGCTTCAATACTTTAAAATAAAGTATACTGGTCATTTTGAACATGGTGCTTATCGAAGCTGAGAACGATATTTCATCATTGAATACTCAACTACTTGTAAATTATGTTTTTACGGATGAAGTTTCATCTTTGTCGATATCAGAAATTACCCCTGATTTTGATCCTATTATTCGAGAGATCATTGAATCAAATGAATTTAGAGCCAAGGATGGGACAATAAGTATTGTTCATAACAATGTAGGATCTGGTATAAAACGGGCTTTACTGTTAGGAATGGGAGATAAGAAAAATTTAGATCCAGAAAAAACCAGAAATTTGACTGGAAAAGTGGTTAATAAAGCAAAAGAATTGGGAATAAGCGAATTCGTATTAATTCCATTCAAAAATATGGATAAAGAGCATCTTTCGGCTATAGTCGAGGGAATTAAACTATCGGATTACTCGTTTAATAATTATAAGAGGGATGAAGATAGAAATGATCTAAATCAAGTCAGAATCTATATAAGAACTGATATGAAAAATAATCAGAAAATAATTCGACACTCAGTTGTAGTCTCTGACGCAGTAATATTTACTCGCAACATAAGTAATTTGCCACCAAATGATTGTTCACCCAAAGACCTTGCTACTCTTTCAAAGAAACTATCAGAGAATCAAAAGGTCAAGGTAAGAGTCATTGAGAAAGAGGAGATGAAATCTTACGGATTTGAAGGTATTTTGGCAGTAGGCAAGGGTAGTGCTAGTTCTCCAAAACTAATAGTGCTAGAATACTCCGGCAAAACAAAAAATAGGCCAATAGTAGTTGTTGGAAAGGCGGTTACCTTTGACACAGGAGGAATATCTATCAAACCTTCTGAAAAAATGGAGGAAATGAAATTTGACAAATGTGGAGGATGCAACGTATTGGGAATCATAAAAGCTGTATCTGATCTAGGTCTTGATACTAGTGTAATTGGTATAATACCGGCAGTCGAAAACATGCCATCAGGAAGCTCATACAGACCTGGCGACATAATCAAGATGTATAACGGAAAAACTGTAGAAGTCGTAAATACTGATGCAGAAGGAAGAATAATCCTAGGAGATGCACTTTCATTTGCAGTAAAAACTTTTGCTCCCAAAGCTATCATTGACATGGCGACCTTAACAGGAGCTGCAATAATTGCACTAGGTACAAATGTAGCGGCACTGGTAGGTAATAATGATGACTTCGTAACGAAAATTCTAGAGTATTCAAACCAGACTGGTGAAAAGATTTGGCAGCTGCCACTATTTGAAGAATATAAAGAACAGTTGAAAAGTTCAAACGCGGATATGAAAAATATTGGAGGTAGACCTGCAGGAGCTATTACTGCTGCAGCATTCTTATCCAGCTTTGTTGAGGAGACACCTTGGGTGCATTTAGACATTGCAGGTACAGCTTGGACCCAAGACGGAACAAAGGAAAAATCATACAATCCTAAAGGAGCTACTGGTTTTGGGATCAGAACAATCGTAAAATATATCTCGAGTGGTAACGCTGGATAAAAATAAGTTTATAGACAGTCATTTAACTAATGCTGTTAGTAGCCTTGCCAATTCTTCAAATTAAAGAAATAATTGATTTATTAGGTCTGGATGATATCAAATGTAGAACTGGATCGTTTCATTCTGATATACCTCCACGGTACAGGCCGTACTTTGAAAAGTGGTTGGCAAACAGAGATGGCTTTATTCTGATGCTGTCTGGAAGCATAGATTATGTTGGTTCAGAAGACGTTGTAAGGATGGGACCGTTTCACAATATCTATTGTCTCGTTCAAAATCAGTATTTAGTTGAAAAGGATCCTAACCATCAGAATCTGTTGGATTCCAATCTCTGGTATAGTTTAGCCGATGGGGTAGTCAATGAAGCAGGTTGGAGTGGTAGCATCCTAGCTTCTAGATTGAACAATGACCAGCGTATTAGTAATTTCTTATTTGAGAACTTGAAATCAGAGGTAACAAGAACCATATCCGTACGGGTAGTTAACTTTGCCTGTTTAATTGAATGTCGAATCTGGCACCCTAGGGAATTTGTCTTTGTTTATGAACTTTTGGACAATATAGCTATGAATATACAAGATTTGCTTGGGGGTTTACATGTTGGAGAAAATATCAATCGCTAATTGAGGTTTGGTAAGATATCTGACAAAAATTATTTGTGATAAGATGCCAGCACTGCTGCTTCCCAACCACTCACGTAGATCAGTAACACAACAGCGATAACAGGTTTGACTTCCGGGTTCGGAATGGGACCGGGTCGCACCCTATTACTATGGCCGGCTTAATCATGTAAAGCATTAAGGGATAATTTAACCTTACTTTTCAAAAATCAGTTAATGAGCGATATCATATGTACTCAAGTGTCCCGAACCTTAACAATTATAATATATTGTTTCATACTTATTAGTACAGTTACATATGAACTCTAGTTCTACTCACAGAGTAGCGGTATTGGACGAGGAACTCTGTCAACCAAAGAAATGCGGATTGGAATGTATTGTGTACTGTCCAGTAAACAAAACAGGTGGCGAATGCATTGTTCAGAGGCCAGAAGATGGAAAGGCGGTGATTTCTGAAGAATTATGCACTGGATGTGGAATTTGTATTAAAAAATGTCCATTTGATGCAATAGTTATAGTTAATCTAGCCAAAGAAATTGGAGAGCACAAAATACACCAATATGGTATAAATTCATTCAGACTTTATCATATTCCGTTACTCAAGAAAGGTTCAGTAGTAGGACTTATGGGACGAAATGGAATTGGAAAATCCACGCTTTTGAACATATTGTCTGGAAATATTAAACCAAATTTTGGAAACTATGAATCTGACCTACAATGGGATGAAATAATAAAGAATTTTCAAGGAACTGAGTTAAAGCCTCATTTTGACAAAATTTCTTCGGGTAATTTACGGACTTCAATTAAACCTCAGATGGTACAATTAATTCCTAAGGCATTTAAAGGAACAACACGAGAACTATTGAAAAAGTACGATGAAAGAGGTATGGTTGATTCATTATTAGATCAACTATCCCTCAACAAGTCTTTAGATCGTTCACTAGGTGAACTCAGCGGTGGAGAACTACAACGATTAGCAGTTGCAATAGCGGTCAATAAGGACGCAGATTATTATTTCTTCGATGAACCTTCATCTTATAACGATATTTATCAACGTCTTGCCGTTGCGAGGACAATAAAACAACTTGCTAGCGATGGTAAAAGTGTAATGGTCGTTGAACATGATCTAACACTTCTTGACTACCTATCAGACTATATCCATATTTTATATGGAGAACCAGGCGCATATGGAATTGTTGCGCCAATACATGGTACAAGAGTAGGTATAAACGCCTTTTTGGATGGTTTTATTCCTACAGAGAATATCAGATTTAGAGAAAAATCCTTCAAATTTGATGGTTCAAATAAAAATGAGGAACTAATAGTAGACAAGGCATTGACAAAGTTCTCCGAGTTAACTAAATCATTCCCATCATTTAAGCTAAATGTTTCTTCTGGACAGATTAGAGAGGGGGAAATCGTAGGATTGGTGGGAGCTAATGCATTGGGAAAGACCACATTTATGAAAATGATCACGGGTATAGAAAAACCTGATACCGGACAAATAGATATTCAGGCGACTTTATCTTATAAGCCACAATACTTGCAAAATGACTATGATGGTAACATTAATTCACTTTTGAGTGTTGCATTTCAGGGACCAATTGAAGGTTCTACTATAGAACAGCAAATAGTGACACCAATGGGGATCAAAAAACTTTATGATAAGAACGTAAATACATTGAGCGGTGGGGAGCTCCAAAAAGTAGCCGTTTGTTGTTCTCTTATAAGACCCGCAAACATTTATGCATTAGATGAACCGTCTGCATTCTTGGATGTTGAGGATAGAATTAACATTGCAAAATTTCTCCACAGATTTGTAAAATCACAGGGGAAATCCGCAATTATAGTTGATCATGACATGCAGTTAATAGATTTGGTTGCAGATTCTCTAATGATCTTTTCAGGAAATCCAGGTGAACAAGGATTTGCTGGTTCACCAATAAAGAAAGATATTGGAATGAACAAGTTTCTTGAAAACTTGTCCATAACATACAGACGTGATGAGAACACAGGACGCCCAAGAATAAACAAATTGGGTGGTAGATTAGATAGAGCTCAAAAAAATTCTGGAGATTATTATAAGAGGACTTGATAAATTAATCAGAAATTGACAAAGATGCTGAAAGAAGCATTGGAAGAAAAACTTGAAATTGTGGAACTAGATAAGGTATGTTCTTCTTTTGATATCATAGGTTCGATTGCTATTATCAAAATTCCAGAAACATTATCCTCGAAAAAGAAACTGATTGCGGATACTTTAATTGAAGAAATTAAATCAATAAAGACAGTATTCTGTCAAGTTTCAGGAGTTGAAGGCGATTATAGATTGCGCAAGTTGGAATTGTTGTCTGGTGAAAATACTGCAATCACTGTCTATAAGGAACATGGATGTGCTTTTAAAGTAGATGTAATTAATACGTACTTTTCGCCAAGATTATCAACTGAACGATTGAGGATATCGAAGCTGATTGGACCTAATGAAGTAATTGTAAATATGTTTGGAGGTGTCGGAACATTTTCGATTATATTATCGCATAATAACAAGTCGTCCATAATCTATTCAATAGATTCAAATCCAAAAGCTCATGATTTATGTAAAGAGAATGTCGAGATCAATAAATTGACTAGGAATGTTTTTCCAATTCTTGGTGATGCAAAGGTGGAAATATCAAATAAACTCAGGGGCATTGCCACGCGGGTTTTAATGCCGTTACCAGAAAGGGCAAGAGATTTCGTAGACGCTGCAATTACTTCTCTTGCAGATAACAAAGGGATTGTACATTATTTTTCACATGTGGGTGCAGATAATAAGAAAATTGCTATCCGGAACGGAATTAAGGATACCTCCAAATCATTCGGTAAATTCAACCACATAATTAGAAATATTAGAGTTGTGAGAGAAATAGGGCCTCGATTTTATCAAGTCGTTTCTGACGTAGAAATAATTTAGTAAGAATTCATTTTTCGCGAGGAGCCGTAACCATTGTGTAACCCATCCAAATAAGCACACTCATCAGAATTCCTACGATAATTATCAAGGTTGTTTTTATCGCGAGAATATCCCACTCCGTGAATAACAATAAATATGAAAAAAAAATGAAAAAAAATGACGGAACTACAACTAATATTAACCCAATTATTTTATTTTGTCTCATACCATTAGTCGCACTAACTCCGCTCATAGTAACTCTAATGCCATCAAGTAAGCATCTTCACCATCTCTATAGTATGATTTTAATCTTGATTTCAGTTTAAAATTTAGTTTTTCATACATCTTTATTGCCGCAGAATTGCTTACCCTTACTTCCAGGTAGACCTCCTCGGTTCTTCTTGAAATAAGTCCATTCATTGCTTCTTCCATTAGAATGGTTCCAACTTTCTTTCCTCTATGCTCCTCCAAGATAGCAATAGAAACTACATGTCCCTTCTTTACAAAACCTAACTTTCTGAAGTTTGAGAATCCAAATTCAATCTTGCACATAGCATAACCAACTATTTTTGCATCAAATTCTGCGACAATAAATGCCTCCGGTAACTCCTTGAGAATTGACTCAAAAAAATACTCCGTATAGTGTTCAGGAAGCGAATTCAAATTTATATCTATAACAGAGGGCAGGTTCTCTTGTCCACATCTATAGAAAATATAATCTCCATTTTTTCGTAAGCAGCTTTGCAAATCATCAAATAAATGATGTTTAATTATTTTAACTTTGGGTTTTCAAAACACATGATTAGCTCAATTTGTCCAATCTAGTTATCTTTTTTGAATATTGCGATGTTTGGATCTTGGATAATTGAAATCCTGTGACTTTTTCCATTCATTCCAAGTATTTTTTCAGCGGCTTCTTGAATATTGGAAAATATCTTAAATCCGAATTTTTCATTCAAGTAATACTTTGGTAACGAAGAAAGAATTGCCATATTGTACTTTTCTTTCAATTCATTGATAAACATAAGATGTTCCAATCCTTCAATATAGCTAGTATTGCTATAATCTTCCAATTTTATTTCTCCATAAGCAAATTTCTCCATTGCTTTACTTCCAAAGCCTTTGCTATTTTCAGAAATAATTACAACAATTGCGTTTCTTTTAAGAACCTTAGTTGAATTCCATAGTAAATCCAATGAACTTGATAGGGTTAAACTTGAATCGGAATCAATATTTGTTCCTAATATTAGAGACTTTAATTCCTGTTGATTTTCTATTGAAAGGTCATCCAGTTTTTTAGTAGCGCTTTGAAATGATTGAATTATCTCACCATAACAAAAATTGTTTATCCCGGTATTATTAGAAATAATTTCAATAGACATTGCTTGCATACTTTCGCAGAACCTGTTTGCAGTTTCAATCGGTGGACCTTTTTCTCCGGGATGAGGGAGGTCATCTACTCTTGAATGAAAAGCTTCGTTCATTTTGTCATGTTCAAATTCACGTAGAAGATTGGTAGGGGTGCCACTATAACCAAAAAAGGGGTCAATGTTTACTTTAGAAATGAAAATAGTGCCTCTCTCATTTGTGCGCCTATGAAAATGATCATTATTCTTTTCAATCAGAGTTATATTTTGGTTTTGTGTTTTGTTTGACAATACCCTGCGCGCTCGAGGAATTGTTTCAATAGGTAACGCAATCCCCCTACTTTCTGCAAGAGAAAGTAACCTAGAAGTGAGTTGAACTGTAGAATTGGAGGCGTCCAGTGGAACGAGTATTGTATTTTCAGTGATGGGAATAGATTCAATCTCTTGATCTAAACTTTCTTCATTACGTATATCAAATTTTGAATTTTCAATAATTGAAAGGTTCTCTACTCTGAGATCTACTACGACGTCAGTACTCCCATAATTTAACCATAATTCAGGCATGTTCCAATCGAAGCATGAGAATTTTCAAATGATTGCTGGATGGATTAACCCTCATAGATCATTAAATTCTTTTCTTCAAGCAAATCATGCAAATTATGAACTGCTCTATATACTTCTGACTCTTTTTTAGCCCCGGTACATACCAATTTCCCGCTCGCAAAAAGAAGAATAACAGTTTTCGGATCAAGCATCCTGTGAATCAATCCAGGAAATTGTTCCGGTTCATACATACTGCGAGGTAAGACCCTTGCAGCCAATTCCAAATGAATTTTGCCACCCAAACTTGCTGAGGCTACGATATTCTGTATTTCTATTTGTGGTTCATTTTCAATAGGGATGCTACCTTTTCTCAGTTTTTGAACCACGTTTTTTACCGCCTTAATTGCCTGTTCTTCTGATTTTGCACCAGTACAGACCATTTTTCCAGAACTGAAAATCAGCGTTGCAGTCTTTGGTGATTTTAGTCTAAACACGAGCCCTGGAAACTGATCCGGGTGGTATTCGACGTCTGGAAATATCTGAGTAATTAAATTTAGATTTACAGTTTGATTAACAGTTGCAGAAGCAACAACATTCTCAATACTAACAATGGGCTTGGTTTCAGGCATACTAGGTTGGCTTTATAAATGCAAGTATATATACATGTTTGGAACAACAGCCAAATTGACTTAAAAAATACCAAATATGAGCACAAATCAAATTAAAAACACACTTTAAGGCTGATTAATTAAAGTAATTTGAGTTTTGAGGTCACTTTATCAATAATGTCGGATGGAGCAGGACCAATTCCAATGCAAGTCACAGTTCCTGTTGGAATCTGTGTTAGGCCCCTATCTTGAACTATGACGAGGGGCATCATGAATTTTTCAGCATCACTCTGTACTTTAAGCAATTCTTCAATACTGTTAACTTTTACGACTATCTTTGGTTGGCCTTCATTGAACCAATTCCTTAGCCATAATTTATTATACTTTCTGGACCGTTCAACACCGAGTACCGCGGCGTGTCCAACCTGTGATGCTATTTTGCCTGTGCCCATGCGTAGATCTTTTCTTACAACAATGACTTGTTTAATTTCCACTTCAGCTTAGTTAATAAAAATGATGAATTAATTGTTTCCTTATTGGTTATTGAATACTATGATGTATTAATTGCGGGTGGGAGTGTAGCAGGACTTACAACAGCTAGAGAATGTTCTTCAAATGGAGCATCTACAATTGTGATAGAAGAGGATCACGAAATTGGAACTCCAGATCATTGTGGAGGGATGGTCAGTCTTGTGGGACTACAGAAATTAGGTCTCATAATTAATTCAAATAATTTCCAGAATGCCGTCACAACGGCTCGAATTAGTTCCAAATCGGCTAGTTTTGAACTTTCTGCTGAAAAGCAAAACGTCATAGTCATTGATCGTAGGGGCTTGGACAAACAAATTGCCAAACAGGCAGAAGATGCCGGTGCTGAAATTCGAACACGATGTACTTTCAAATCCCTTTCTAAGAATCAATCGAAATATATTGTAAAAACCTCAGAGGGAGAAATTGAATGCAAATACTTTGTTGATGCTAAGGGGTTGGGGTCTCTGAAGGATGCGAGTCAGAACGGGATTCTAGCATCTGCTCAGTTTGAAATATACGCAAAATGGATTGATGGTAAAACCGTAGAGATAATTTTTGATTCCGAAAAGTATCCTGGATTTTTTATCTGGATAATCCCAACTGGTGAAGGTGCTGGCAAGGTTGGGGTTGCAGGGAAGGGCATAAACACTTCACTGGCATTGACCGAATTCATAAACTCCAGAAGCACAAGATACTCAATAATTAGGAAAATTTATGCGCCCATTTGGATTGGTGGTCCAAGACCACCATTTGTTATAGATAGAGCGTTGGTAGTCGGAGATTCTGCCGGTCAAACCAAGCCAACAACGGCTGGGGGAATTTTTAGTTGCGGCATGGCAGGTATTCTAGCAGGTAAAGCAATTTCTCAGGCAAACGAAAAAAATGATAATCGATTACTATTTGAATATGAAAAAAACTGGAAAGCTATGTTTCAAAAAGAATTCAACTCCATGTTGTTTGCAAGGAAAGTATTAGAGAGATTGGATAACAAGTCCATTGACGAGATTTTCTCTTCATTGTCAAAAAAAGCGATTAAGGATGTATCTAATTTTTCAGATTTTGACTTTCACTCTAGTGCGCTGGATCTTTTTCTTAAAACAAGAATAGCTACTAATTTAACAAAAATATTAATTGAAAACGAATTTCGTAGAGTTCTTAGTGGCATGAAAGACAATTGATGGTCCATAGCATAAATAAATTTATTCTCTAACTAAACCTTGATTTGGGACCTGCTGGATTGTCATACTGAATCTTCCAAGCAAAATATAAATTCGGATTAATAGAATGAGCTTTTTGTGTCAAAATCATTACAATTGCCAGTTTGTACCTCCTGTAGTAGACCAATAATTGCAAATGATGAATGTGTAAAATACTATTGTCCTAATTGCGGTTACGTACTGATTTGGAGATGTCAAAGTTGCAGACAATTTGCCCGATCATACAAATGTATAGGCTGTGGGTTTGAAGGGCCATAATAATGACGAAATTAGTTGCAAGGATCAAGATTCTACCCTCCGAATCAGACGCAGATGTAGATTCAATTCCTAAAAGTCTAATTGAATCTCTCCCAGAGGGGTTCAAACTAATAGCACATACAAAAGAACCAATTGCCTTTGGTTTGTATTCCGTTCTAGCTGATTTTACATTAGATGACTCAGAAGGCCAAATGGATTTATTAGAACAATCAATAAGAAAAATAGATGCCGTAGGTGAAATAGAAGTAGTAAACGTGAGCAGACAATCAGTAAAAATAAAATAATCTTAAAGTAATTGCCCCAGTGTTAAGGATTGCAGACTTGTTATTTTTCCATATTGGACTAAAACCTGTAATAGAATAATGAATCAAATGCAAGTGAAATAAAAATAACGACTAAATATGGTGCCGTAATCTTGTAGGCTTTCCATGCAAAATCTGGATTTGGATATTTTGTTAACTTATAGTGGTACGCGAGCATCAAGGTTCCAGAAATTGTCGCCGTAATAAAGTACACAACACCTAAACCTAGAAAATATAATGATAATGAATATGGTAACAGAATTGCGGTGTTTGCGAAAATATATTCCGCTGTCTTTTCGTTGCCTATAAGAACGGGCAACATCGGAACCTTTACAGATTCGTATTCCTCTCTTGATTTTATAGCGAAAGACCAAAAATGAGGAGGGGTCCATAAAAACACTAAGCATCCAATCATAAAGCCCAAGACATCAATCGATCCGGTCGTAGTAGCCCATCCGGCCATTGCTGCTGCACTCCCAGCAAAACCACCCACAACAATATTAGAAGCATTTGAGCGTTTAAGCCATAGAGTGTATATGAATACATAAAAAAATATTCCAAGGGCAATCATCCCTGTAGCCATCAAATTTAAAGTCAAAAAGGATATTATGATAGAGCTAGCGCACAGAATGTTACCAAAAATAAACACACTTCTAGGAGTTAATCTCCCTGATGGTATAGGTCTATTTATTGTTCTGGACATTATTTTATCAATATCACGGTCAAAATAGTGGTTTAGGGCGCTCGACCCCATTGATGCTAAACAACCACATATGCCGAGAAATAGAAGTTTATAGAGAGGTATATCCCAAGGTATTGTAGGAGTTGAATCAAATCTGGTTGCAGCTAAAGAGCTCGTTATTGCCAAAATAACCAATACTAGTACTATCCTTGGTTTTGATACTTCGATGTAATCGGCTAACATTCACAGATAATTTATTGAGTTAATTGTAGGATTTAACTTATTCGCTATGCGATTTATGGCAGCAATATAAGAGCGAAATGAACAAGGTTGGATGTTGTCTTGGTGGGTATGAACTAAAGTTGGAATAAGTATTCATAATCGCTCACCAGTTCCAGTTACAAACGCATTTTGCGAAAAGTATGTTTCTAAGGGAATTCACAACAGCTTTTTATGAATATGATCGCTCTAGCAGGACTATACCTAAATTTTCAAAATGTCAATGTAATTTATAAACCAGTTAATTATTATTCAATGTGCATGGGAAGAAGAAAGAGTACTTCAAGGCCGCATAAGAGTAGAAGAACAGTGGAGGGAAGATGTCCCAAGTGCACCACAATTGTTAGATTTAATGTAAGCGGGCCTGTGGGAAATGAAATTTATGAATGTATAGGTTGTAGATCCAAATTCCCCATTGACGAATTATAGAACTAACAAAATTTACATAAGGATTTAACGGACAAGTAACTCAATAGATAGAAATGGATCCTAAGATAGCTTACGTTGATAAAGTTTATCTTTATAGTAGTGGGATGTCCGCAGAGCTTGTAGAAAAAAGTAAAATAGTTCTTAACGAACATGGTGTAGATCCTAATGACATAATAATTATTGAATCTCCAGAGGGAGTTCCTGAAGGTTCAATCATTATTACTATATGGCCGCACTACCTGTCTGTGGCGAAAGTGAAAAGAGTAAGAGAAGGTTCTTTATATGCTCCGCAATTATTTAATATTGATATTTGATATTTAACTTAGAAAATAGGCGGTTCAATTCCAAAATTATTGTTACTTCTCGAAATTCTGGCATAAAATTCTAATTAGTAGTCTTGTATTCATTTCAGGATTATTCAAAGGTTAAACGATAGAATTATAGATTATTCAAAAAATCATTCTACTCTAGATGCATTTTTACCATTTCACCTATTCGATTTTTAGAGACGGATCCAACAATGTTACTCACTGCTTTACCCCTCTTAAATAAGATTAAAGTCGGTATACTGGATATAGCAAGTTGTCTTGCAACTAATGGATTTTCGTCAACATTTAACTTTCCTACGACTAGTTTGCCTTGATAATCTTTACCAGTCTGATCAATGATGGGAGCCATCATCCTGCATGGTCCACACCAAGGAGCCCAGAAATCTACCAATATTAGTGGGAATTTGTTAATAGTTTGATAAAACGTGGTGTCATCAAGATTTAATGGCTCTTTTATATTTTTCAAGTATTCTTTATCTTTTATTTCTTGTTGTAACTTTTTCATTCTTTTTTCGTTTATGATTCTCAGTTCTTCATCTTCCAATTTATGTTGTATTACGAAGAAGCCATGGTTTGGTTTATTATGTTTTTTGATTTGATAATTCACCAACGATAGCTAATTATCTGAGATGACTCAAAACATTTTCAATCTTGGCCGACATAACGAATGATAGTGAGGATGCAATCAATCCCGAAATTACAGATAGTGAGGTATCGAATAAGGACACCGAAAGTGAGGATGCAATCAATCCCGAAATTACAGATAGTGAGGTATCGAATAAGGACACCGAAAGTGAGGATGCAATCAATCCCGAAATTACAGATAGTGAGGTTCTAAAAAGAGAAATAGAATTCCTAAAGGTGGAACTTGAAAAAGAAAAAGAAGTCTCGGAAAAAAACTTGTCAAAGCTTCGATATCTTATGGCAGATTTCGACAACTATCGCAAACAAATAGAAAAACAAATGGAATCAAGAATTCAAGAAGATAGGGCTCAACTTTTCATAAAAATACTCAAGATTTATGATGATTGCATCCTGGCCCTTGAAACCCTAAAAAATGGCCAGTATGATTCTACTGTTATAAGTGGCATACGTGGCATTATGACTAACTTTGAGGGTTTTATGAAGGATGAGGGATTGGTAGAAATTGAAACTATGGGCACACCCTTTGATCCAAACGTTCATGATGCGATAGGTTTCGTATCTAATGAATTGGCTCCTGATAACACAATAATGGAGGTAGTGAGGAAGGGATATTTGTTAAACAATAAAGTTTTAAGGCCTTCTTCAGTCATTTTATCTAAAAGAATAGTTACAAATAAAGATATCAATGAAAAAGATAAGGAGTAGTGAAAAGAGATTATGGGTAAAATTATTGGGATAGACCTTGGAACAAGCAACTCTGCAGCCTCGGTTATGATTGGAGGAAAACCTACCATAATACAGGCAGCTGAGGGAACATCAGTTGGTGGAAAAGCATTTCCCTCGTATGTAGCCTTTACTAAGGACGGGCAGCTGTTGGTAGGTGAACCTGCAAGAAGGCAGATGGTTACAAATCCTGAAGGTACTGTGATGGCGGCCAAACGCAAAATGGGAACTGATTTCAAATTTAAAGTGTATGACAAGCAGTACACTCCGCAGCAAATATCGTCATTTATTTTGCAAAAAATAAAAAGAGATTCTGAGGCGTATATAGGTGAAACTGTAGACAAAGCAGTAATAACAGTTCCAGCATATTTTAATGATAATCAACGACAAGCAACCAAAGACTCTGGAGAAATCGCCGGCCTAGAAGTCGTAAGAATTATTAATGAACCTACTGCTGCGTCGCTTGCTTATGGACTTGATAAAGTAAGCAAAGACTTGAAGATAATGGTATTCGATTTGGGTGGAGGAACTCTAGACGTCACCATAATGGAAATGGGTGGGGGCGTATTTCAGGTTAAGAGTACATCTGGTGATACACAGCTGGGTGGAACAGATATGGATAATTCTATTGTAGAATATATCATACAGGAATTTAAGAACCAAAGTTCTATTGATATTCGTACTGATAAGGCGGCAATGATGAGAATCAAAGAAGCAGCTGAAAAGGCGAAAATTGAGTTATCAAATGTAATGACCACTGAAATAAATTTACCATTCTTGTCCTATGATCCATCTGGTCCTAAAAATTTAATCTTGACTCTTTCCAGATCAAAATTGGAAGAATTACTAAGACCAATTGTTGAAAGATGTAAAGCGCCCATGTTACAAGCCATAGAGGACGCAAAGCTAAAAGCCGCAGACATTGAAAAGATAATTTTGATTGGCGGACCTACACGCATGCCTATTGTAAGACAATTCATTACAAATGTAATGGGAAAGGAGCCTGAAAGAGGTATTGACCCAATGGAAGCTGTGGCTATGGGAGCTGCTATCCAGGGTGCTATCATTGCTGGTGATGTAACTACAGATATTCTTCTAGTAGACGTGACTCCCCTGACGTTAGGAGTTGAAGTACTTGGAGGATTGAAAGAACCACTCATCGATAGGAATACAACCATCCCAACAAAGAAAAGCAAAGTCTTTACTACTGCTGCAGACTATCAAAACGCAGTTACTGTCCATGTGGTGCAAGGAGAAAGATCAATGGCAGCCGATTGTGTTTCGCTGGGTATGTTCAATTTATCGGGTATACCACCGGCGCCCAGAGGTATCCCGCAGGTAGAAGTTACTTTTGACATTGACGCTAATGGAATCCTTAATGTTACTGCAAAAGACCTAGCTACATCTAAGGAATCAAAAATAACAATTTCTGCAAATACCAAATTATCTAAAAACGATATTGAAAGGCTTAAGAAAGAATCAGAGCAATTTGCAGAGCAGGATAAAAAGAAGAAGGAAGAAGCTGAAGTAAAAAATGAAGCAGATAATCTAATTTATACAGCAGAGAAATTAACTCAGCAGGATTTAAAAGATAAAATTAAACCGGAACAAATAGAAAAGGTGAATAACGCAGTCAAGGAACTAAGGGAATCTGTTACATCAAATAATATTGAAGAGATTAAAAAGAAAATAGAAGGCTTAAAAAATATCGTAGGTGAAATAAGTACCGAAGCTTACAGGGCTGCTGGAGCTGCAGCATCCCAACAAACTACATCATCTCAGAATTCAGAAAGTGCGAATCAAAGCTCAGATACTGCGAATCAAAGCTCAGATACTGCGAATCAAAGCTCAGATACTGCGAATCAAAGCTCAGATACTGCGAATCAAAGCTCAGATACTGCGAATCAGTCTAGCACCAAACCTTAACTTGATTGGTCTGAAAAGGCAAACCTGAATTGAATCACTTATTTTCAACAAATGGTATCTTACCATGACAACAAAGCGCGACTATTACGAAGTATTGAACGTTGAGAAGAATGCTACTAAAGAAGAGATCAAGAATAATTATAGGAAATTGGCTCTCCAGTACCATCCTGACAGAAACAAGAGCGCAGGTGCGGAGGAGAAATTCAAGGAAATTTCAGAAGCATATGCTGTATTATCGGACGAAGAAAAAAGAAAAAAATATGATAGATATGGCCACCTAGGGTCCGAGGAAGTCTTCAGAGGATCAGAATCTAATTTTGACGAAATCTTCAGAGATATGGGATTTGGTGGAATTAGAGATATATTTGAACAATTATTCGGAGGTGGATTTTCTGGCAGAAATAGAGGTGATCCATTTGGGTTTGGGTTTAATTTTGGAAGGACCAACAGAGGCGAAGACACTGTAATTGATTTGTCACTCACCCTTGAGGAAGTAATAAGCGGAAAAAATGAAACTATTGAAGTTCCATCGTTAGAAAAATGTTCAGTTTGCAATGGAAGTGGTTGTTATCCTGGTACGAAACCTAAGAAATGTGCGTCGTGCAATGGTGTTGGACAAACAAAGAGAGTAATTAATGAAAATAGATTTTCAACTTTTGTTACTGTGGAAACTTGTAGAACTTGCAGAGGAATGGGAGAGATTATAGAAAAGCCATGCCGAAATTGTAGGGCGTCGGGTAAGGTTTCAGCTAGAAAAAAAATTCAGATTGAAATACCACCCGGTATCGAAGATGGTATGACACTACAGTTACGTGGTAGAGGAATTTCTTATGAAAATGAAATTCCAGGAGATTTATTTATTCGAATTCATCTTAAACCTCATCAAAAGTTTGAGAGACTTGAGGATGGAAATATACTTTATTCTCTGAAACTCAAATACACAGAGTTAGTATTAGGAACAGAGATAATAATACCGACTTTATATGGAAGTGAAAAGTTAAAAATTCCTGCAGGTACGCAAATTGATTCAATTTTTAGATTTAGAGGAAAAGGAATGCCAATACATGGCCGGCATTCTAAGGGTGATCAAATTGTAAATGTAAAACTTGACATACCCACAAAACTAAGTGAAAGACAAAAATGGTTAATTAAAGAATTGGATGATACGAAAAATGTTTAATTTGCAGAACCTATAATATTTATATTTAAATAAATTAAGATAATGTGTATGTCAACTCCGTTTGATGAGTGGTTTGGACGACGAAGAACAAATTCATGGTTCCCTGACGTAGACGCCATGATGAAAGAAATGGAAAAGTTGATGCAAGAAGCCGTCAAAAATATGGATCAAAACGTTCCGAAGAATCTCATAAGAGAACGTAAGCTTGATGACGGGTCTACTGTGCGTGAACTGGGACCAATCCTTTATGGATATTCATTTAAAATTGGCGAAGATGGCAAACCAGTTGTCAGAAAATTTGGAAACCTAAACACTTTCCCAAGTTCCCTAAGTGGCAGGTTTTCCGTCAGCGATCAGAGGGAACCTGTGGTTGATATCATAAAGGATGTTGACAAATTGAAAATTATTGCAGAGCTACCTGGTGTAACTAAAGGGGATTTAAGGATAACTGCTAATGAAAACTCTTTAACGATAGAATCTGTCTCAGGAGAAAGAAAATACAATAAGAATATAGAACTTCCTGATAAAATTGATCCATCCTCTGGTAAATCAACATACAAAAATGGAATTTTAGAAGTAACCTTTAAGCTAAAAGACTCAAAGGACCATGGTGTTTCTATCAACGTCGAATAAGTTAGTTTATTTTAATTTTCGTCTTCCGCGCTCCTTCCTGTTTTAAAATTGAGTTATTAGCAAGTACATAATTGGTTTTATTGAAAACATTTCTTTATGAGCGCAGTAGAAGCCGTTGAAGTTACTAAAAAATATAAGGGATCATTATCCTTCGCCATAAAGAATATTTCATTAGATATTGAACCAGGAAGAATTTTTACTCTCCTTGGAAGAAATGGAGCGGGAAAAACTACATTTGTCAGAATCTGTGCAACACAGTTATTACCAACTTCAGGTACTATAAAAATATTTGATAATGATCTCATTAAAGATACAGAAAAAATAAGAAATTATATTTCTATTGTGCCACAAGAAGGAAGGCCCCTACGTGCTCTTACACCATGGGATCATGTCTATTATTGGCTAAGAATTAGAGGAGTAAATAAATACGAATCGTCAATAAGAACAAAAAAGATCCTTCAAGAGTTTGAATTATATGATACAAGAAATAAACTTGCCATGTATCTTTCAGGAGGAATGAAACAAAAAATACTAGTAGCTATGGCTATGGCTACAGAATCAAAGTTGCTATTTCTAGATGAACCCACAATTGGGCTTGATCCCGTGTCCAGGCGTCAAATATGGAAAGCAATCAAAGAAAAAAAAGATAGTGGAACAACTATCCTGCTTACAACACATTATATGGACGAGGCAGAAGTGTTGTCCGATGATATAGTCATTATAGATAAGGGAGTCGTTATCTCACAAGGAACACTTTCAGAGATCAGAAAGAATATTAAAGAAAATATCAAAATAGAGATTTCAAAATTTGGCGTTGATGGTGAGGTTCTAAAATCATATGGCACTGTGGTCGATACTGGAACCGATATACTAAAACTATTCACTTTTGAATCCAACATTCAGGAATTATCAGCAATCGCAATAAAGAAAAATTTTTTCTTCAAGGTGTCGCCTATTACGTTAGATGACGTATTTGTATCTATGGTAGGGACCGAGGCTAATAATTCTGGGGGTTACACATAGGTTTACTTCTGAGCATTAAGGTCAGGGTAGACTTTAGCTACTGAGTTCTTGAGATATGTGTAATATTGTGTTGGCGTTATCGTTCCGTTTTGATTTAATATTAGATTAAAGCTTGGAGTATCTGCATCATGGTAATCCCATTTCCAGTAGGCAGAGGCGGTTATATTATTGTCTTTAAACGCTTGCAGCATGGCATCTGTAGTTGCCTGATTAAGACCACTCTTTGCAGGATCTAGCTGAAATACTCCGTTAACTGGAGTTCTTACGACATTGTTCCATTCACCGACATAGAGTGGATCACCTGTCAGTTCACTAGCTTTTTTGAACAAGTCAAATCTTTGTTTTTGATATTGATCTCGGTCTGGATTTCCATATACGCTTATTTTAAACATTACATTTTCTTTATTTGTAGGAGCCATTTTGGCAAGATTTTCTGGTGTTAATTGAATCGGTCCTTTAAGGTCTACGGGAACATTCATACTATAAATAATTGTCTTGTTAGTTAATGATCGTAATTCATCAGTTACGAATGAATTGAAATTTCCAATTTTTTCCCATTGATCTGAACTTTCTACATGAGGTTCGCTCAGAATTTCATATCCGGAAGTACTGGGATGCCCGTCTAGCTTTGTTACTATCTTTTTCCAATAGTCAGCGAAAGATGTCCAAGCATCTTTTCCTTGGGCATCCTTGATAGATCCATCCCAAAAATCAGACCACCACAGCTTTGCTACCGGTTGTCCTTCTTTACCCCCACTGTCCTTTGGGTATTTTTGTGAATTATTCTCAAAAAGAGACGCCGGAAAACCAGTTCCTCTCTTTTCAAGCCACGAGGAAGTATGCCACTGATGATTATCATAAATAACTTTAATACCATATTTATCTGCGAGACTTGCTACCTGCTCTAATTCATTCATGAATGCTTGTGGATTTTTCTCATATGCTTCCCAATATAATAAGAACCTGGCATGATTTAGTCCTGCATCTTTTAATGCCTTGAAGCTTTCTTCGAAATAATTCGCAGGAGGTAATGATGTATCGTTTCTGACTTGTTTTTGGTCTGTAACTCCACCCTTCATTACAACTCCAACCAAAGGAGCGTCGGGGGAGGGTGATTGGGCAGAAGCAGAAATTAATCCAATTGCCATGGACATTATCAATACAAAAGTCACACCAAACAAGATATTTTTTGAGTGCCTTAAACTACTCATGGCAACTATATCCAATTTTAGTTTATTTATATATTATGAATTGCCCTACCACCAAAACATTAAAAGGTTAACACTAGACCCAATGTTATTATTTGGGAATATAGTTATATTTTAAAAATACGTATCTGTAACTCGTTAAATGAGGACAAGGAATTAGATGCCATCTCTGGTGGGTGATAATTGATGAAATGGAATATTTTAACTATTGGATTAATATCATTATTAATTGGCGTAACAATAATTTCCATTTCTTCGATCCGTGTTCCAGACCCTCTTCACTCCACAAGTACTGTGTTTAACGGGAAAATAAGTAACGAAAGTCATGCCATTCTATCACTGGAAGATGTACAAAAAGGAAAAAACATATCGTTATCCATTACCCCACATAATTCTTTAGAATTACTTAATATAAGGATTTTAAATCCAAAAGGAACGTTATTGTTCGATCATAATTCTTCACAACCGTTCTTTACTACAATTATTCCACCTATGAGTGGTAACTATTCAGCGGTTTTAACTAATATCTATAAAAAGGACATCTACACAAATAGTATGTTTGGAAGTTCGATCCTTTTTGATAGTAATAGAAATCCAAAAATTGAAATTCACACAATTCTAATAGGAGTGATTATTTTGCTCATAGGTATTGCTACTTGCATTTATTGGATAATCTCAGAATTATTTAAAAGGCTAAAAAGAAGAACAAGATACAAACAGGTATCTTAGAATTAGTACGTTCAATACCAGAAAATATAGATTATAAGCAAATTAGGTTATTCTGAGAGTAAATCTTCGAATTACTTGTAGTATAAGTAGCAACAAAATTTTATAAAAGTTTTAAATTTTTACTAGAGTGGATTTGGTGTTTTGAATAATGAAATTATTAGTGCAATGATTTCAATTCTTTTTGATACTCTTTTCCTTGGATCTTTGGATGTGTTCAGTTAATTTCGTCATGAGTTTTTTATTAACTTTCTCTCCGTCAATTTTGCCTCTCAGAATTTCCATGCACCTACCCATCAAAAGCCCAATTGCATCCAAACCTTTTTCAGAAATTACTGTATCATTTTCATCTATTATCCTGCATATGGTCTTATCCACATAGTCTTCAGTCACCCTTTCAGTTCCAAAAGTCCTGATTACTTCGTCGACATCATTAACTTCTTTTTTCAACAGTTTTTCAAATATTATCGGAATAGATTCTTTGGATATTCTAGAACTATTTAATTGCATAAACACATAAAATAATACTTCGTCGGTGAGAATTGAAGTATCATATCCTTCTCTCTCCAATCTTACTAAATCCTCCGTAAGTTTAGATATTACGAATGACGGGTTGATTGAGGTCTTTGAGATTATTTTTTCAAAAAGAGAGAAATATCGAGAATCAAAAATATTTTCAGCCAATGTCTTATTGATGCCGTATTTCTTGCAATTTTGATCTACGACTACCTTCCATGGTTTAGGTATGTTTTTAGATAATTCCCTTACCGTGTTATCATCTATTGAGACGTATGGGATATCGGTTTCTGGATACATCCGTGATGATCCAGGTCTGGGTCTACTAAATACAGTAACACCATCCAATCTCGCAGAACGTGTTTCAGGAACAACGCCTGAAAATGATCTCCTGATTCTATTTGATAATTCAATTAATACGGTATTTAGCGATTTTGTTGATCCACCTATTAATATAAAAGCGTCATTCTTCTCCATTTCTAAATCAGAAGTTAATGATTTGACTTCCTCACTACTAATGCCATAGTTCGGTAATTCATCGGAGTGAAATATTCCTCCTATACCATAGGATTTTACGAGGTCCCCGAACTCTCTTCCCAATCTAACTCCTGAATATGGTTCAAGTGATAACATTCCTCTAAAACCCCTCAAAACGAATGCCATAATCTTAGAATCTTCACTGAGAATTTTCTTTATTACTTTTGAGGATGATCTTTTGAATAAATCGGTAACATCTGTAACGTTGTCCATGAATCTTGATTCATCGATCTTGCGTCTCTTTAATTCTTTTGCAATCTGATTTAACCCATCCTGTCTTTTTGTTTCGTATTCAATAACAAGTGAAAGCTGTGATAGTTGTTGGACACCTTTAACTTCTACAACGGCTCCGTCGTTAATTGAGATATTAACATCTTGTCTTATGCTTCCAATTCCTCTTGACACTTTTTTTGTTGATCTTAGTAGTCGTCCCACGGTTTGCGCTACATTTGTTACAACAGCTGGAGAATTGGAAATTGGCTCGAGGGCAATTTCGATAAGAGGTATGCCTAGTCTATCCAGAGAATAAATCTTGTTCACATCTTCATCATATCTGTCTTGTTCATTAATTATTCTAGCGGCATCCTCCTCAAGGCATATACTTTGGACACCTACTCTAATGCCGTCAATATCCAAAAAACCGTTCCTACCTACTAGTATTGTTCTTTGAAATCCAGTAGTATTTGAACCGTCAATTACTATCTTTCTCATTACATGTAATTCATCTTCAATGTTACAGTGGAGTGCCAGAGATACGGTTAATACTATTTCAAGTGCCTCCCTGTTTACCATCAGTGGAGGTTCCTCATCTGATTCTATCAAGCAGTTTGAATTCTTAGAGGATTGATATTTTACTGTCTTAATTTTCTTTGATTCGAAAAGGGCCGCTTGATCATAAGATCCCATCTCGCTTTGAGTTGGACGTAGGTTCCTTTTAAAAGTAAAATCATATTGAGTAGAATCAGTGATTTTGCAATTGCAGAATAGTTTATTCTTTGAATCCAGCTGTTGATGGATTTCAAGTCCAACCTTTAGTTTATCTTGAACTGACGCTTCGTTTTTAACCAATATGCAAATAATAGAACTGAAACTTCTTATTATTATTTACAATTCGCCAAGAAATCTTTAATTTCATGACTTGGATCTATATCCATGATTCAAAATGATAGCTCATCTTTCCTCAATAGTGTTTGCAATATTACCGAAGGGGACAGTAAGAGATGAGAGTACTTTTTTCATACTGGTTTCGATACTTGCTGCATTAGTGGTGGCTGCATACATAATGAAATTGAGAAGAAATAGACAAATTCAATAAGTCAAGTTATCATTCTGAGCAGTTACAGCCTTGATTTATCGACAATTCCATTTTATACGTTTATTATATTAAATTTTAAAGTTTGAAACCTTACTTGATTTAACCATATTCGTAACTTCCCTTTTTAATGAATCAATATCTACGTCGTAATATTTGCCATACGAGTTATTCAATTTAACCAGTGCTCTCTTCATAATAGAAATACAAATGGCTAGTTCCGCTTTTTGGTAATGTACTAAAGCAGCGGCAACTAGAATGATACCGTTCAACAGGTCTCTTTCATCACCCTGGGTATGTTTCCATATACCTTCAAGAACTTCATGCGTTTTCCAATATTTTTCAGTGTTGAAAAGTTCACGGGCCAATTTTAAACATTCTCTTTTATCAAGTTCCTTTTCAATAATCCTATCGATATCTATAATTGAAGCTATCTGTGAAAGTTTGGATTTTATTTTTCCTATTCCTGACGAGGTAGCTATGCTTATATCAAGTTCAAGAAAGTGACTTGCGACCCTAACATCCCTAATTATAATTTTGTCATCATGTAAAATATTTCGAGATAGAGAAAGGATCGAAGTTGCGTCTTTTGGATTGTATTTCTCATTCTTAAGATATACCATGTATCTTATCAGCTTATTCACCAAATCCATTCATTTTATAGTCTTTACGTGCCACATACCAAAATAGATTGTTGTACAAGAATTGAGAGTATTCCTCGAATTTCTAGTATTATTTGTCATTACTGGTCCAACGTACTTTCAGATACTGAAATCTTAAAGTTCAGCCAAATTGATAAAAATGATAAATTCACATGGCTTAGTAAATTGTTTTGAGTTTAGGTAATTAATAATTGAAAACTGTAAATAAATATGGTGTTTCTTTTTTTTCATCAAGCGTCCAAGAACTCGGTAGACTTATACATTTTACCATTTTCAATCCAGAGTCATCTATGAATTTTCCCCATCCCCACATGGATTTATCTCGTGTATATCGTTTGTAGGTATGAGTTCCCATTAACGAAATACCTACGTTATGCATTTTTGCTTTATATTTTTTCAAGTGATTTAGCATGCTGTAAGATAATATTTCTCCTGAGTCAGGTAATGCAGAAATGAATATAATGGTATTTTCTAGCTTGAATTGTGAGTAATCAACCGAATTCGAATCACTATTAATTACTTCATATTTTACTTTACTAGAATTAGATATTTCATTTTGTAGATTACATAGTTCTTTATCAATCTCTACTCCTATAGAATTAAGACCAATTATGCTACCACAATAAATCAATCTGCCATCGCCTGATCCGATATCTATGATATTTTTGAATCCCAGATCTTTTGCAACCAGGATCAGTAAAAGAGCAGAGAGTCCCCATGTTGGTAAAAATGGTTGATAACTCGTATCATATTTTTTAGAACTCAGCCAATATTGATTAACATCCCCCTCATAAGAAATGCAAGGCATATCGGAGAGCGTTAGATTTTGTTCTTTATAATATATCTTGTTATGCTTAAAGAAAGTATGCAGTTTTTCCAAAATAGTCATGTCAAATAAACTTTGTTTATTTGGAACTGGGATAAATTCCCTGATATGATTGTATGAATGAAATTCATGAAGATATTCGTCCTTAAGTTTAACCAAATACTGTGCCAAATAGTTGAGCTCCAACTAATACTCACATTGGTATACATTTACTAGGAACTGAAAGTATCATATTTGTATACTTGACTTAATCATAGTTCTAGTTGTCACAAATAATTCATGATCTTCCGAATAATTCCAATTTATGTACAAATTTATTCTATTGCTATCGGTTACATTTAATGGTATTATTGTTACTTGTGCAGGGGTCATTTTATTTGAAGTGAGGAAAATAAAGTGGGCAAGCAAGGAATATCTGATTGACATTTATTCATTTCATCAATTTCAACAGGATACTAGGAATTTCGGCAGGTCTTTTTGCCACAGGAATATTCACTCTTGAGAAACTGGAAATTTTTGATTCTGCGGAGCCATAATTTCCATACACAATTGCCCCTGCATGTCCCATTCTTTTTTCCTTTGGTGCAGATCGTCCTGCGACGTATGCTACAACGGGTATACTGAAACCTGTTTTTTCGATATACTGAACGAGGGATTCCTCAGCATCTCCTCCTATTTCGCCAACTACCACAACTGAGTCTATCTCATCTCGATCACTTATGAGATCAAAAGCTTCTATCAAATTAGTCCCATTGATTGGATCGCCTCCTATTCCTAGAGCTATTTTTTGTCCTATTCCTGCTCTCGACAAATGAAATGAAACTTCATACATTAGCGTCCCACTCCTGGAGAAAACTGCAGTATTACCCTTCTTAAATGGTTGGGACGGCATAATTCCGATTTTATTTACTGAGGGAACAATTACCCCCGGGGTATTTGGCCCTATTATTCTTGCATTATTGGTCTGTGCGTACTCCAAAGATTCCATTGCATCACGTACTGGAACGTGTTCTGGAATTGCTACAAGTAATTTTATTCCACTATTCACGGCATCCTTTATTGCAGAAAGAAAGAATTGAGCAGGAACAAATATTCCGGATATCTTTACATTAAAACTCTTGCTTGCATCCTTTACAGAATCAAAGACAGGTATTCCTTCAAATGACTGACCGCCCTTATTGGGAGTTACACCAGCCACAATGTTTGTTCCGTATTCTCTCATCAACCTAGTGTGAACAGAGCCAAAATTCCCTGTTATTCCCTGTATAATCACTGGTTTATTACCATAGTCAGGATCTTCGGGTTTACCTACTAGAATATCAAAAATGTCAAATTTCTTATACATCTATTTGCTCAACCCTATATGCTGGACTAATGATGAAATAGCTTCTTCTACTGTATCATATAATTTTGCCTTACTGCTAGACAGCATTTGTTTAGCTTTATCTGATTCTGCACCTGAAATTCTAGCGTAAATTGGTACACTAATCATACCATCTTTGTATGCATCAAGGATAGCTTGAGCTACCAAATCAGTTCTAACAATACCACCGAACAAATTTACCAAAATCGCCTTGACTTTTTTTAATTTGCTGATGACCTCTAACGCCTTGTAAATAGTTTCAGTAGTAGCCCTTCCACCGAAATCCAAAAAGGCACCCGATTTTCCACCAGCGTCATTAACGATGTCCAATGTTGACATGACAAGACCAGCTCCATTACCTATTATTGCGATATTTCCATCTAATTCTACAAAGGAAAAGCCGCTTTTTTCCGCTTGTTCCTGCAATTCAGAAATTTGAATATATTTTCTTAATTCAGGATGTCTAAATATTGAATTATCGTCAATAATTATTTTTGCATCCAGTGCCAGACATGTTCCATCTCTTAGTATGGCTA
>Ga0207428_10000270_pt1 | contig 69948 bp, 56 predicted proteins | sample RhiMethybrSRZTD1_FD_187600 | JGI IMG/M metagenome (GOLD analysis project Ga0207428, IMG submission 187600) | Populus rhizosphere microbial communities from Tennessee, USA - Rhizosphere MetaG P. TD hybrid SRZTD1 (SPAdes) (version 3) | ecosystem: Host-associated > Plants > Roots > Rhizosphere >... | reverse complement strand
CAGGTCGCGCGCAACCAGCACCGGCAGGTCATGAACCGCGTTCATGATGGCAACCTTGTGCTTTCTTTTCGTCATTTCCTGGACGGTGCTCATTTCTCCTCCTGATGTGACTCGTGCTCGGCGGCGGCGACCTCATAGCCTAGGTTCTGAGCGACTCGAGATCAAGTTAGACTCTGGCGCATGAAGAAGTTGATAACGCTTGGCGCGGTGACCGTATTCCTCTATGCCGCATCTGCCGTGCACGCCGAAGAAGTGACGCTGATCGCTCCGGGCGGTATGCGATGCCCGGTCGATTTGATGAAACCGGGTTTCGAGAAAAAGACCGGACATGTAATGAAGCCGACCATTGGTGCCGGCGGCGCGACGCACCGGCAGGTCGTGCAGGGCGCCCCCTTCGACGTGCCTGTGGTCCAGCCACCCTATGACGATGTGATCAAGTCAGGAAACGTGGTCGCGAGCAGCGAGACGCCGCTGGCGAGTGTGCCGATCGTCGTCGTCGTGCGGAAGGGCGACAAGAAGCCGGATATCTCGAATGCCGACGCCGTGAAGCGGTTGCTGCTCGGGGTCAAGGCGATTTCTTACCCCGACGGTGCCGGCGGGCTCGGCGGCGCGGCGGGCGTGAGCTTCGACAACACGCAGAAGAAGCTCGGGATCTACGACCAGATTCAGCCGAAGGTGAAGCGCGTGCAGGGCGTCGCGTTGCTCGAGTTGCTGAAGCGCGGCGACATCGACGTCGCGGTGACGTTTGCCAGCGAAATTAACGATCCAGGAGTGGACGTGGTGGGCACGTTGCCGCGTGAGATCTCGACACCGACCGCGCTCGTCGGCTTCGTCTCGTCGCACGCCAAATCGCCCGAGGCGGCGAAGGCGCTTCTCAGCTATCTGTCGGGACCCGAGGGGGCGACGGCGTATCGCACGTGCGCAATGACGCCGGGCAAATAAGTTCCGGCTCCGTCAAACCATCAGCGCATAACCGGGATCGAGCTTCTGGTACGACACCAGCAGCTGGTGAATGTCGTACGGGTGAGTGGGGCGGCCGCTGACGGCGTTCCTCAGTACCTGGAACAGGTGCTCGAGGCCATTTGCATTGTCGACGTCAATGTCCGCCATCCATTGCTCGGCCTGCGTGAAAAACGTCAGCTGCAGATTCGCGAAATGGTCCGTTGTCTTGAAGCTGCCGGCGTGCTCGAAGCCGTCCGGCGGATGATGAAGGGCGGCGCCCGCGTTGACGAACTGGTCGGTGTGCACCGCATTTTTTGCTTCTTCGCGCAGCGTCTTCTGGACGACGGCGAAAAACCGATCACCGCGTAGTTCCACGAGCCGTTGGACAAAGGACAGCGCCGTTCGGCCATCGTCGCTGAAGCGCGTTCTCCCAAGTTTCGCGACGATGTTCAGCAGGCCGGCGCGCCGAACGTCGTCGAGGCGCTCGTAGAGCGCGGCCCCTGAGAGTGTTTCGAAGCCGAGCACGTTGTCGCTCGCTTCGAGCACGCGCCTGGCGTCCTCGACAAGCTCGTCGTACGTTGGAAATTCAACCCTTTTTACTTTCGATGGATCGACCGGGAACGGAATCTCTACCGACGTGGTGCCTTCCGACTTGATGACGACAAAGCGCGAGACCGGAAGATACGAAGGCGGATCGACCTCGATTCGATACGTTCCGACAGGCTGCTGGTGCAGGCCGGCGATCACCGCCGACTTGCCAGCGGGCAACCGGGCTCGTACGGTTGCCGACGCGAGCGTCGTGTGTTGCAGGCGGACGTCGACACTTTCCTTCAGCGGGCGTCCTTCGATATCGGTGAGGACCAGTTTGAGTCGTCCGGCGGCGACAGGCATGCTGCGGACGATAGTCTAAGGATTGGAAATCCCAAATCCCAAATCCCAAGTCCCAAAACACGATCACGGGCCACAGAGACTCAGAGGAATCTTCGTCTCTGCGTCTCTGTGGCCCGTGAGTTGTGGACTTGGTGATGTGGTCGGATTCAGGGTCAACCGCGCGCTGCGACGGCCGCCGGGGTTGACACGCCGGCGCTCTGCAGGATGCGCAGCATCCGGCGCAACGGCTCGGCCGCGCCCCACAGGAGCTGATCGCCGACCGTAAAGGCGCCGAGGTATTCGCCGCCCATCGCGAGCTTGCGCAGGCGGCCGATCGCGACCGTCAGCGTCCCGGTCACTGCCGCCGGCGTAAGGTCGCGTAGCGATGCGTCCTTCTCGTTCGGGACCACGCGGATCCATTCGTGCGCCGACGAGAGCATCGACTCGATCTCGGCGAGCGGCAGGTCGCGCCGCAGCTTGATGGTCAGCGCCTGGCTGTGGGAACGCATCGCGCCGATGCGAACGCAAAAACCGTCGATCGGAACCTGATTGTTCGATCGGCCGAGGATCTTGTTGCCTTCGGCCTGCGCCTTCCATTCCTCCTTGCTCTGTCCGTTGCCGAGATCCGTGTAGATCCACGGCAGCAGGCTGCCGGCCAGCGGATAGCCGAAGTGCGCCTTCGGAAGATCCGCGCTCCGCACCGCGTCGGCCACGGCGCGATCGATGTCGAGAATTGCGGATGCCGGATCGTCGAGCAATGACTTCGCGGACGCGTGCACGTAGCCCATTTGCGCGACCAGCTCACGCATGTTCTGCGCGCCGGCGCCCGACGCCGCCTGATAGGTCATCGGCGTCATCCACTCGACGAGGTTCTCGTGAAAGAGCGGCGCCGTGGCCATGAGCATCAGGCTGACCGTACAGTTTCCGCCGATGTAGTTCCGAATTCCGCTTTCGAGTGCGCGATCGATTACCTTGCGGTTCACCGGGTCGAGGATGATCACCGCGTCGTCGGACATACGCAGCGTCGACGCGGCATCGATCCAGTAGCCCTGCCACCCTGACGTGCGCAGCTTCGGGTAAATCTCTGATGTGTAATCGCCGCCCTGACAGGAAATCAGGACGTCCATGGCGGTGAGCTCGGACAGGTCCTTGGCGTCTTTCACCGGTGGGACGCGCTTGCCAATCGCCGGCGCAGCCGCGCCAGCCTGCGACGTCGAGAAGAACACCGGTTCAATGAGGTCGAAATCGCGCTCCTCGCGCATCCGCTGCACGAGGACCGACCCCACCATTCCACGCCAGCCAATGAGCCCTACGTTCATATCTGGGATCCAGTCTAACTCACGGGGATTTGGGATTTGGGATTTGGGATTCGGGGTTCGGGGTTCGGATACGTGGGGCTGGTTCCGCGGAGCACCGCTGCCGAGCGACACGCGGACGCGGCTAGAACCCAAAACGTACCGCGAGCTGAATCGTGCGAGCGCCGCCCGTGGCGCTTGCGCCGCTACCAGGTGCGCCGATCACGCCGCCCGTTCCCGTGATGCGGCCGAAGAGCGGCCCGGGGATGAACTGGCCCGTCGCCCCGATCACCGTGCCGAGCGACGTGTCGGGTTGCGAGAAGTTTGGATGATTGAAGACGTTGTGGACCTCTGCACGCAGCTGCACGCTGCGGCTTGCCGCCAGCCGCACCTGTTTCTGCAGCACGCCATCGGCGGACCACGTGCTGAAGCCGCGCAGTCCATTGCGACGCTCGTTGCCGTGCGTCACCTCGTTGCGCGATCCGAACGCGCTCGACGGTATCGCAAACGCTGCCGCGTTCAACCGGCGACCGCCGGGAGCCTTGCCGTCGCGGATCCATACGGACTCGCCCGGCATCACGTCCACGCGATACGTGTAGTTGATGGTGTCGATCGGATCCGTGTAGTTGTAGGTCACCGTCAATGGCGGCGCGCTTTGTACGTGCGCATTGACATCAATGCCCCATCCGCCGAGCAGGTGGCGAAGGACGCGCGGATTCGGCAGATTCCACGTGACCGACGAATTGAACGAGTGCCGCCGGTCGAAGCGTGAGACGCCGTAATAGAACGTTGGACGCGTCGCGTTGTCCGCGAGGTTGACCGTCGAATCGTCCGACCCTGAATCGGTTGCCCGTGCCAGCGTGTAGTTGGCCAGCGCTTGTACGCCGCGCGAGAGCCGCCGCACATACTGAACCTGCAGCGCGTCATAGTCGGAGCTGTCACCCCAGCCGCGATCGTTGCGGGTGACGTTGAGGCGCGCGCCGGGCATCGCTGGATTGACCGGCCGCTGCATATCGAACGCATAGAAATAGCGCCGCAGCAGTTGTCGTCCAGCATGACCCGTGTAAGTTGCCGTGAGCCGCTGTGCGCCCGCAAACGACTGCTCGAGGCTCGCTGACCACTCCCACGTCCGAGGCAGCGTATTGCCGGGAGCGACGATCGTGAAGTCCTGATTCAGATACGGCGGCTCGAGACTCAACGGCGCCGCTTCCGCCGATCGCGCGTCATCTGGCGGAAACGGCACGTTCGTCCGCCTGACCGATCGGTTGTACGGAAACATCCGCGCCGCGGTCGCCGTGGCGCCCGAACCGAGATCGAAGAAGAGACCGAACGAGCCGCGCGCGAGCGTCACCCGTTCACCAGCCTGGCGTAGTCGATAGGCGACGCCAGCGCGCGGCGCAAGCTTGGCCCAGCGCGTCGGGTAGAGTGGTGTGCCCGCCGTCGCGAGACGCAGTTCCGTCAGATCCGGAAATCCGGTGAGCGTATACAGCGGATGGTTCAACCCGGTCGGCGCCGGATTCACTTCCCAGCGGACGCCGTAATCGAACGTCAAACGGTTCGTCATCCGCATCGTGTCCTGCGCGAACGCCGAGAAGTTGACGATGCCAAGACGGACCCGATCGGAGGAGGAAATCGTCAGCAGATCGGCACGGTTGTCGAGCAGCGACTGCAGCAGATTGAATGTGACGACGCTCCGGTACTCGGTAGGCCCGTACACCGGCGTCAGGCGACGGACGTCAACACCAAAACGATATCCGTGGCGTCGCGTATTCCATGACACGTTGTCGACGAGCTGTGCCTGGATCTGGCGATTCTCCACCGACGGTCCAATCGTGTAGTCCTGCACCTGACCGGGCAGCGAGACCGACGAACTCGAGCTCTCGGGCGCAAAGGACGGAACAAGATCCCAGACGTCGATCGGCGTGACCCCAAAACGATCCGTGAGCTCGCTGAGATTGTCCGAACCGTTGCGGCTGTAGTTGGCGGAGAGCTCGTTGAGCAGCCTCGCACGGACGACCGATCGTGTGTTCACCGTGAAGGTGCGCGCGTCGCTCGCGCTCGTCGTGCGCTGCGCGAGCGCGAACGAACGCCGATGCGAGAGCCCCTGGTTCCAGCGGCTCGTCAACAGCAAACGCTGCCCGTAATTGCGATCGATCTTGATGCTGTACGAGTTCGATTGCTGGACGCTCTCGGAGCCGTCATAAAAGGGCGCGGCGCCGAGACGACGACCCTGCGTATCGACGAACTCCGGTCCGTCCGGCATCGGATATGCGGCCATGAGGCGGCGCAGCACCAGCGACAGCGAGTCGTCGGCGCGGAGATCCTCCGCCGGCACGCGCATCAGCCGCGCCGGCTGCGGACTGCCCATCACGCGACCTTCGTAGGAGATGAAATAGAACATCCGATCGCGCTGCAGTGGGCCGCCGGTGACGCCCCCGAACTGGTTTTGCTGATACGGTCCGCGCTGCGCCTGCGGCGCGGCGTTGGTGAAGTAGTCCCGCGCATCGAGCTTCGACGAGCGGAAGTACTCGAATGCGGTGCCCGTGAATCGATTCGATCCGGACCGCGTGACGAGCTGCACCTGCGCTCCCGGCTGACGGCCGTATTGCGCAGAGTACGCCGACGTTTGCACCCGCACCTGCTCGATGGCGTCGAGCTGGACGAGATCGCTGCCGCCGGTGAATCCGCCGAGAGACATCGCATTCGCACCGGCCGCGTTGGTGTCGGTATCACCGGTTGTCACCGGTCTGAACGGAGCACCCACCTGGCGTCCTCCGCCGACTCGCGGTGCCGCGATGTTCGCCGACACTCCGTCAACCGTCACGGCGTTGGACGTCGTACGGTTCGCGTCTACGCTGAACTGCGCGTCAGAAGATGGACCGACACTGACGATTCCGGGTGCAAGCAGAATCACCGACTGAAGCGCGCGGTTGTCGATCGCCATGTTGTCCAGAAACTCGCGATCGATCACCGTTGCGCCGCCCGGCGATTCATCCACTGGTCCGGTGGCCGCGACCGCGATGGTTTCGGAAATGTGCGCGGGGGCCAGCACCAGATCCAGCTTCACGCGGCTTCCGGAATCGAGCGCCACTGCGGCACGTGTAGCCGGCTGAAACCCACTGAGTTCGGCGGTGATCGTGTAGGTTCCCGGGTTCAGAAACGAGAAGATGTAGCGGCCCGAACGGTCAGTCGCGATGGTGCGCCTGGCGCCGGTCGTGGGGGTGAGGAGCGTGATCGACGCACCGGGCACGACGGCGCCGGATTGATCCTTGACGACCCCCTCCAGTTCGGCGTCCTGACTGAAAGCGAGCGCTGGTGCGAGCAGGAGAAGCGCCAACGCAGACCCCCAGCATCGCATCGCACGCGTGCGGGTAGCCGGTCGTCTGACGTGACCCATCCGGGAAGCGACGAGAATTTAGCACGGTCACGCCTTGCGCCGTCGAGCTTTACGGATCGACGTTTCTGTCGGTAATCTTTACGGCACAAAAATGGCCGACGACGGGGCTCCGATCACCTCAGAACACCTAAAACAGGTACTCGATCGACTCGACGACGTGCTCGCCGAAGCGGCGCGCCTGAGAAAAGAAGTGGTCAGGCAGCTCACCGAACAACGCGCCGGCCAGCAGCAGCACGTGACCGCGCGAAAGCGGAAACGCGCGACCGCCCAGAGACGTTAGCCTCGAATCACCTTCATCACGGCTTCGCACAGTCGTGGAATGTCCTCCGGCGCGCGGAGGACCAGGTCGCAGTGCAGCCGCCGTGCCTCCGCCAGCTCATTTTCTTCTCGCACGATCGCGACAACGGGCGGCCGCTCGCGCCCGAGTCGTGCAATGGCGGCGTGCGGCGGTTCGCTCACGCCTTCAAACGCAATGCGCACGACGATCGCCGCGAGTGTGTAAGGCACATCACCAAGTCGTTCCACGTGCGGGACGACCACCGGCGTCACGTCGGCGAGGGCAATTGCCGATTCAAGCGCCTCGGCTACCTCTTTTCGCGCTTCGATGATCAGCACGACGGGCGGCATAACCAATCCACGTGGTCCAAACCCAGTGCCTCGGGTGCCCGCCACTGAGGTCATCCATGGAAACAGCAGCGATAACAGAGGATTGCGCGCCAGGCCCGACGGCAAGCTCTGACACAGCCGGGAAGTAGAAATTACGCGGGCTGGCGTATCGCTTGCACCACGAAGCCAGGTAGGGGCCGATCTTAAGGTCGGCTTCCACATAACTGGAGTCGGAGCAGTACTGACGTGGGAGAACGGCGGATTCCATTACCGTGTGAGCACGAAGAGACGATTGCAGCGTTCGACCGCGAGCGCGCGGAAGCGCACGAACTCAATCGGCGGTATCACGAAATCGTCGCCCGGTCGCGCCGCAACGATCGGCTGATCACGTCTGAAGACGACGCTCGCGATCAGTGATCCGCGGTGCTGCGGAGGCAACCCCAGCATTTCCGTATAAAATCTGCTCTTTGTGGTTGTCCAGAAATTCGGCGGCACCTCTGTCGCCGATCCCGAAGCAATTCATCGACTGATTCAGATTGTCCGCGGCGCGCGCGAGCGTGACGGACGGGGACCCGCCGTCGTCGTCTCCGCGATGAGCGGCGTCACCGATGCGCTGCTTGGCGTCGCCGCATCGGCTGGTGGAGGCCGCGTCGACGATGCGCTGGCGCGCCTCGATCAGCTGCGCGAGCGGCACATCGCTGCGGCCCATGCGCTCGCACCGAAAGACGCAAGAGGCCAACTGGGCCAGCAGATTGAGCAGCAATTCGACGACCTGACGGCGCTCGCGCGCGCGCTCGCGGTGCTGCGCGAGGTCTCGCCGCGGACGCTGGACGTGGTCGCCGCCGCCGGCGAGCTTCTGAGTTCCCGCATCGTCACCGCCGCCCTGGCCGGTGCGGACGTTCCTTCCGAATGGGTGGACGCCCGGCGCGCCATCATCACTACCGGCGATCACACGCGCGCTCTGCCGCTCGGGACCGAGACCGACGCCGCGCTGCGCGTATCGGTGCGCGCCGTGGTCGACGCCGGACGCGTTCCTGTGCTCGGTGGGTTCGTGGGCTCGACAATCGACGGGCACACCACGACGCTCGGGCGCGGCGGGTCGGACTACTCCGCGGCTATCGTCGGGGCCGGCATTGGCGCCCGCGAAATTCAGATCTGGACGGATGTGGACGGCATGCTGACCGCGGATCCGCGGGTCATCGCCGCGCCCAGACTCGTGCCGCAGCTCTCATTCGCCGAAGCCGCCGAACTGGCGTATTTCGGCGCGAAAGTCCTCCATCCGAGCACGATTCTTCCCGCAGTCGAGCGAAACATTCCGGTGCGCATCCTCAATTCCCGCAAAGCAAACGGGCCGGGAACCACGATTACCGCGGAACCACCGCCGGGGGCGACACCGCTGACCGCGCTCGCGTGCAAGCGGGACGTCACCGTCATCGACATCACGTCGAGCCGCATGCTGATGGCCTACGGCTTTCTACGCCGCGTGTTCGAAGTGTTCGAGCGCTACACGACGGCCGTCGATGTGGTTACCACGTCCGAGGTCACGGTGTCGGTCACCGTGGACGATCGCCGGCATCTCGAGCCCATCGTGGAGGAGCTCTCGGAGTTCTCGCAGGTGGCGGTAGACCATGAAATGGCGTTGCTCTGTGCCGTTGGCGATCGTCTGCGCAACGAACCGGCGATTGCCGCGCGTGCCGTCGGCGTGCTCGAGGAGGTCCCGCTTCGGATGATTTCGCAGGCCGCGTCGCGGCGGAACATCACGGTCATTCTTCGCCAGGCCGACCTGCTGCACGCGATGAACCGGCTGCACGAGGAGTTCTTCGGCACATGAAGGTTCTCATCGTCGGCTACGGCAAAATGGGACAGCTCGTCGAGCAGATGGCGCTTGCCCAGGGGATGGAAATCGCGTCTCGTATCGACGTGGGCAGCGGCGACTGGTCATCACCTGCGGACGTGGCAATTGACTTCTCGACCGCCGCGGCGCTCGGCGAGAACTTTGCGCGCTACACGGATCGGAAGCTGCCGGTGGTGATCGGGACAACCGGCTGGGGCGAACAGGTCCCGGCATACCGGCAGCAGGCGGAACGCGCCGGCCTCGGCGTGGTCACGTCCGCGAATTTTTCGATCGGCGTGAATCTTTTCGAGATGATGGTCGCAGGCGCGGCGCGGCTGATGCAGCCGCATCAGGCCTACGGCGCCTGGGTCCACGAGGCGCACCATGTGACAAAACGCGATGCCCCTTCCGGGACGGCGCTGCTTCTGCGTGACGCCATGACCGCAGCGGGATACGATCGGCCGATCGACGTCTCGTCGACGCGAGCCGGCGCGATTCCGGGAATACACACGGTCGGATTCGACAGCACGTCGGATACGATCGAGCTCACGCATACCGCGCGCGACCGTCGTGGCTTTGCATCCGGCGCCTTGCTGGCCGCGCAGTGGATCCAGGGGAAACGCGGCTGGTTTTCAATGGCAGACGTGCTGCGCACCGGGCTTTGAGGCTTATGAGAACTCCATTTCTCCTTCACGACGGCTCACCACAACGCTTTACAGGGGTCGGCACGGCGCTGGTCACGCCATTTCGACAAGACGGCTCCGTTGACGAGGCGGCGGTCCGCCGCCTGGCGCGTCGTCAGATCGACGGGGGCGTCCACTTTCTGTCACCTGTCGGAACAACCGGCGAAGCGCCGACGCTTTCACACGCGGAAAAACTCCGGATCATCGAACTGGTCGTCGAGGAGTCTTCGGGCCGTCTACCCGTCCTGGCGGGAGCCGGCGGGTACGACACTCGCGAAACGATCGCGCTCATTCGCGACATCGAGCAGATCGGCGCTGATGGCATCCTGTCCGTTACGCCGTACTACAACAAACCGACGCAGGAAGGCCTCTATCAACACTACAAGGCGATTGCTGAATCGACCTCGCTGCCGATCGTCGTCTACAACGTGCCGGGCCGGACGGGGGTCAACATCGAGGTCGCGACGATTGTCCGATTGGCGGCAATCCCGAACATCGTGGGCGTGAAGGAAGCGTCGGGGAACGTCGTCCAGATGTGCGAGATCTTCGCGGCGGCGCCGAGCGAGTTCATTCTGTTGAGCGGCGACGATCCGCTGACGGTGGCGGCGATGGCCGTCGGAGGCCGCGGCGTCATTTCGGTGGCCTCGAACGTCGCGCCGGCGGAAATGGCGCAGATCGTCGAGATGGCTGAAAAAGGCGACTACGCTGGCGCGCGCCGCCTGCACACGTGGCTGCTTCCGCTCTGTCAGGTCAACTTCGTCGAATCGAACCCGATCCCTGTGAAGGCCGCGATGGCCGCGATGGGGCTGCTCGAGGAGACGTATCGTCTGCCGCTTGTTCCGCCGAGCGCCGCTGCACGCGAGAAAGTGATGCGTGTGCTGCAGAACCTCAAGCTAGGGGTTCATGAGCACGCTCGCTGAACGGATTACGACCTTATTCGAGCAGGGCAGCAACGCGCCGCGAGATGACGCGCGCGACGCGTTCCTGCGTCTTCGCGACGAGCTGTCGCTCGGCAAGGTGCGCGCGGCGGAACCGGATCCGTCGTCGCCGACCGGCTGGCGCGTCAACGTCTGGGTGAAACAGGGGATTCTCCTCGGCTTCCGTTTCGGCGACATCGTCGACATGGGCGTGGCGAAAGGGCGCTGGCCGTTCTACGACAAGGACACGCTGCCGGTGAAGCGGATCGATCCGTCGAGCGGGGTACGCCTGGTGCCCGGCGGCTCGGCGGTCCGCGAAGGCGCATATCTCGGTGCCGGCGTGATCTGCATGCCGCCGATGTACATCAACGTCGGCGCATACGTCGGTGAGGGGACCCTCGTGGACTCGCACGCACTGGTCGGCTCCTGCGCGCAAATCGGCAGAAAGGTGCACCTGAGCGCGGCCGCGCAGATCGGCGGCGTGCTCGAACCCGTGGGCGCGATTCCCGTGATTGTCGAAGACGACGTGCTCGTCGGCGGCAATTGCGGCGTGTACGAAGGCGCCATTATTCGAAGGCGCGCGGTGCTCGCCTCGGGCACCATCATCACCGGCTCGACCCCCATCTACGATCTGCCGAACGGCCGCATCATCAAGCCGGAGGCCGGGCAACCGCTGATCGTGCCTGAGGGTGCCGTCGTCGTGCCCGGTGCGCGAGCCGTGACCGTGGGCGCCGGCAAGGAGTGGGGGCTGTCGCTGGCCACTCCCGTCGTCGTCAAGTATCGCGATGAGCGAACCGATGCTCGCACCGAGCTCGAACGATGGCTGCGGTAGCACCGTCGGTCGACACGCTCACGCGCGATCTCGTCGACATCGACTCCACCACCGGGCGCGAGCACGAAGTCGCGACGTGGCTCGTCGCATTTCTTCGTCATCGTGGCTACCGGGTCTCCGAGCAGCCGATCGGAGATGGTCGGTTCAACGTATTCGCACAGCTCGAGGCGCCGCCGCGCGTCGTCTTTTCGACGCACTTCGACTGCGTGCCGCCGTTTGCGCCGTCGCGCCAGGAGGGCGGCGTCATCTTCGGCCGGGGGGCTTGCGACGCCAAGGGAATCCTGGCCTCGCAGGTCGTGGCCGCCGATCGGCTGCGCGCCTCCGGGGAGTCGCGGATTGCGGTGCTCTTTGTCGCCGGCGAGGAACGCGGCAGCGACGGCGCGCGCGTCGCCAACGGCTACGCGCCGCAGGGTGTCAAGTTTCTGATTAACGGTGAGCCGACGGACAACCGGCTTGGCATCGCCACGCGCGGCGTGCTGCGCGTCAAGCTGCGAGCGACCGGCCGCGCCGCCCACTCGTCGTTCCCGGAACTGGGCGAGTCGGCTATCGACAAACTGCTCGACGCGCTGATGGTGCTCCGCGGGGTTGCGCTGCCCGAGGATCCGGTGCTCGGGCGAACCCATTACACGGTCGGCCTGATCGAAGGTGGCGTGGCTCCCAACGTCGTCTCACCACGCGCGTCGGCGGAGATTCTGTTCCGAATCGTGGGCGAAGGGGCGGCCGTGCGCGCCGCGCTCACCGTGATCGAGCCGCTCGTCACCATCGAGCCGGTGCTCGATATTCCGGCAGTCCGAATGCACACGCTGCCCGGCTTCGAGACCGCCGTCTTTCCATATACGACCGACATCCCGCTGCTGACGGGGTGGGGGACGCCGCTGCTGCTCGGGCCTGGCTCCATTCACGTCGCGCACGCCGACGATGAACATGTTTCGGTGGACGAGCTGCATCAGGCCGTCGAGCTCTACGAACGGATCGCGCGTCAGCTGTTGGAGTGTTAGGATGGGTTTTTGGCGGGTCGCACCGCGGCCCGGACCCTGTGCAACTTCAGCCTGCGAACCGCGTCAGGGCCGGAAGGCAGCAGCGCTAAACAGACCCTGAGGTGTGCCGCAGGTGCACCGGGTCGCGGTGGGAGCCGCCAGAAAATCCCAAATCCCACATCCCAAGTCCCAAGTCCCAACTGACGTGACATTTGGGATGTCTTGGGATTTGGGTTTTGGGATTTGGGAATTGGGATTTCTGAATGACCTACCAAGTTCTCGCTCGAAAATGGCGTCCGCAGCGGTTCGATGATGTCATCGGACAGCAGGCGGTGACGCGCACGCTGCGCAACGCGATCGCCAGCGGCCGCATCGCACAGGCGTTCGTGTTTGCCGGCCAGCGGGGGTCTGGCAAGACGACAACCGCACGGATTCTGGCGCGCGCGCTGAACTGCGTGAAGGGGCCGACTGCCGATCCCTGCGGTGTCTGCGATGCGTGCCTCGAGATCGCGCAGGGACGCGATATCGACGTGCTCGAGATCGACGCAGCCAGTCACACCGGCATCGACACGATTCGCGAAGTCATCATCGACAACCTGGCGTTTGCACCCGTTCGCAACCGCTATAAGGTGTTCATCATCGACGAAGTGCATCAGCTCTCCGGTTCCTCGTTCAACGCGCTGCTGAAGTCGATTGAAGAACCGCCGTCGCATGTCGTGTTCATGATGGCGACGACCGAGCTGCACAAGATTCCCGACACCATCCTCTCGCGCTCGCAGGTGTTCGAGTTCCGCACCATTCCGACCGCGCTCATCACCACGCAGCTGAAGAAAATCGTGACCGCGGAAGGCCTTCAGGCGGAGGATGCCGCACTGTCGCTGGTTGCCCGCGCCGCCGAAGGGAGCATGCGCGACGCGCAGAGTGCGCTCGATCAGGTGATTGCGTTCGCGGGCAATACGATTACCGTTGAAGACGTGTCGACCGTGCTCGGCCTGGTCGGACGCGACCTCCTGTTCGATCTGGTCGCCGCCGTTGTCGCCGAAGACGCGCCAGCGGCATTTGCACTCGCCGACCGCGCGGTCGCGTCAGGGCACGACCTGCGGCTCGTCGTGCGCGAGCTTACCCGAGTCGTCCGCGATTTGATGATTGTGTCCGTGGATCCGTCCCGCGTGGGAGACGGCGAGCTTGCCGAAGGGGAACGCGAGCGTCTGACCGGGCTCGCGTCGCGTTTTTCGCGCGAGGACCTGATGCGTGCCTTCGACCTGCTGGCGAATGCGGAACAGGAGATTCGGACGGCCTCGCATCCGCGTTATCAGTTCGAGATGCTCCTGCTGAAATGGATGCATACACGCAAGCTGGTGCCTTTGACGGAGCTGCTGGCTTCGGGTGGTGGCGGTCATAAATCCCAAACCCCAAATCCCAAACCCCACATCCCAAGCAAGCCGGTCGCAAGCGCCGCACCTGTCGCACAAGCGACGACGCCGGTGAAGACGGCGCCAGCGTCGAAGCCCGAATCCCCCTCGACGTCGTTCGGCGCAAACCTCAAAGACAAATTCCTGGCGGAGATCCGGTCCGGCAAGGCGACGCTCTACAACACGGTCGTCGCACAGGCGCAGCGGATTGACGTGACCAGCGACCGAATCACCTTTGTCTTCGGGCCGGCGCAGTCGATGTTGCGCGGCTGGCTCGATCAGCAGAAGCCGTGGCTCGACGCGGCGGCGGAGCGTGTCGCGGGACGGAAGATCCCGGTGACCTCGGAGCTGACGTCCGCGCCGCCCGCGGCGTCGCCGGATCCCGGATCCCCCTCGACTGCGCTCGGGGCAAGCCGGATCCCGGATCCCGATCAGGTGGCCGAAAAAAGGCGCGACTTGAAAACGGAGGCGATGTCGTCTTCCACCGTCCAGGCGATGCTCGAAGTGTTTCCGGCGGAGATCCGGGACGTGGAGGAGATGTGAACATCCAGGCCATGATGAAGCAGGCGCAGCAGATGCAGGAGCGCCTGAAGAAGCAGATGACCGAGCTGCGCGTCGAGGCGACGGCCGGCGGCGGCATGGTCACCGTCGTCGTCAGCGGCGACAAGCAGCTGCACTCGATCACGATCGACCCGGAAGTCGTCTCCAAAGACGACGTGGAGATGCTGCAGGACCTGATCCTCGCGGCGATCAACGACGCCCACCGCAAGGTGGACGAACAGCTCGGGCAGCAGATGCAGGGGCTGATGGGCGGGCTGAAGATCCCCGGCCTCTGATTGTTACCCGATCCTCTCGCCAGGCTCGTGGAGCAGCTGCAGAAGCTGCCCGGCATCGGCGCCAAGGGCGCGCAGCGCCTCGCGTTTCACATTCTGAAGAATCCGCGTGACGACGCGGAACGGCTCTGCGAGGCCATCCGCGACGTCAAGGAGCGCGTCACCTACTGCTCGACGTGCAACAACATTACGGAAGCGGATCCGTGTGCGTTCTGCACGAGCCCGTCGCGCGATCAGCGTCTGATTTGCGTCGTCGAGGAACCGCAGAACGTGTCGGTCATCGAGAAGACCCGTGAGTTCCGCGGCGTGTATCACGTGTTGATGGGCGCACTGTCGCCATTGCACGGCGTCGGCCCGGACGATCTGAAGATCAAGAGCCTGCTCGCGCGTGTCGCCAACGGCGGTGTCGAAGAAGTCATCCTCGCCACCAATCCGACCGTCGAAGGCGAAGCCACCGCACTCTACCTTGCGCGGCTGCTCAAGCCGCTCGGCGTCCGCGTGACGCGCATCGCGATGGGCATCCCCGTCGGCTCCGACCTCGAATATGCGGACGAAGTGACGATGACGCGTGCGATGGAGGGACGACGTGAGGTTTAATCACTAATTACAAATCACAACTCGCCGACATGATTCCTGCGTCGTATCAGATGCCCGCAGCCGCTCTCCTCCTGCTTGGCGGCATCGTCTCCTGCTTCTTCGGCTACCGCCTGTTTCGAACCGTTCTCGCAATCTTTGGCTTCATTGTCGGCGGCATGCTCGCGAGCTCCATCTTTGGCGTGAGCAACACGACGATGATGCTGGTGGCCTGGGTCGGTGGCGGCCTCGTCGGAGCATTCATCCTGGTCTTCGCGTATTTCCTCGGGGTGGCGCTCGCCGGCGCCTCAATCGGTGCAGCGGTCGCGAATCTGCTGTTCTCGGTCGGCAATCGCGATCCCCGTGTGCTCGTCGTGATCCTCTGTTCCGTTGCCGGCGCCATTGCGTCGATGTATCTCCAGCGCTACTTCATCATCGTGTTCACGGCGTTCGGTGGCGCCTGGACGATGATCGTCGGCGCGATGGGTATCGTCGGCGACCCTGCAGCGCTGCGCGCGGCGGCGACTGGAGATGTGTGGGTGGCCTATCCGCTCAACCCGGCCCCTGGTCAGCGCTGGGTGGTCATCGTGTGGGTGATCCTGAGCCTCCTCGGCGCCGGTGTGCAGCTGGGCATCACGGGAGGGGAGAAGGGGAGGGTGGGGAAGCGGAGAAGGCGGAGGAAGAAGGACCGGCTACCGGCCCGGCCGGAAGCCGGGCGTCGGTAGCCGGAAGCGCACCGTTAGAACAGCAGCCTGAATCCGAGCTGCGCCGTCCGCGGGTTGTCCGCCACGATTACTTTCATGAAGTTGGCGGAGTTGCGCGCACCCGTCGGGTTTCCGAAGTTCGCGTGGTTGGTCAGGTTGTACACCTCCAGGAAGAGACCCGCCTGGTACCGTCCCATGCGGTGCTGGTACTGGAAGCGCGCGTCGAGAATGGTCTTGCGCTCGCCAGGGATCCCGTTGCGAATGGCGAAACCACGGGAATCGAGCGGCGACCGGATCGTCACGCCGTTCAGGTCGTTGACGCCTTTCTGCGGCCGATCGTTGGTCGTGCCGTCACCGTTGACGTCGGTCCCGGTGGTCTCGTTGATCGGATACCCCGAGTAGGTTCGGAACACCATTCCGGCGCCGAGCCCGTGGGTCAGATCGACGTTCGCGCTCGTCGCAAACGCGTGCGTGTTGTCGCGGTCGCAGCGTCCGTAGTCGAGGCGCGGGTCGCTGTCGACAACGATGTTGGCAACGTCGTAGCACCTCGCGTAGGTGTAACTGACGCGCCCCGACCAGCGGTTCGACATCCGCTTTTCGAGCTCCAGCTCCAACGAGTTGAAGTCCGAATTCAACGCATCGCCGAGTTCGAGTGTCTGGTATTCGTTGAACTGCGCGAATGTCGTACTCCGCGCTGACGCCGGGACGAGCGCGCCCGTCGGATCGAACGCGGTGACACCAAGGCGGGTTACCCGCCCGTTGGCACCGAGCGGTCCCTCATTGATGTCGATGATCGCGGTGTTGTTCCGGCCGCGGTTGCCGACGTAATCGATCGAGACGGCCATGTTGGCGGCAATCTCTCTCTTGACTCCGGCGCTGAACGCCCACGTGTACGCCAGGCGGCGATCGCCATCGACGAGCGGTCCAGTGGTGGTGTTGTTGACGACCCCTCCGGCCAGCACGTTGTTGCGCAGACCGGACAGGAACGCGCGGCACCCCGGACTGATCACCGCCTCACCCGGGGTCTTGCCGGCGACCGGATTCAGGCAGGCGGTGGCATTGGCGTCCCCACCGACCGGGAAGGTACCGGTCACCAGCGGCGATGCTACCTGCGTCGTGTCGTACGCCAGCGTCGGCGCAACCACCGTGCGCTGCAGCAGCGTCTGCAGAATGTTCAGCTGCTGATACTGGTACACCTTGCCGACACCGCCGCGGATGACGGTTTTCCCGTCCCCGAACGCGTCGTACGCCACACCGAAGCGCGGTCCGATGGCATCCTTCGTTTCTGGCGTCATCTTCTGCCAGTCGTACCGCGCGCCGATGTTCAGCGTCAGTTTCCTGCCGATCGTCCACTTGTCGGACAGGAACCCGCTGGCGCGGTGATCAATCTGCCGGAAGTCGAACTGACCCATGCTGATGCCGAAGCGGTACGGATAGGTCAGCGGGTTTGCCGGGTTGAATGGCACGTTGCCCGGGAACGTGAACAGTCCGACGAAGTTCGCAGCGGTTCCCTGCGGGAGCGCGCCGTTGCGGCTCCACGCCACCCCGGCCTTGAGGTTGTGGGCGCCGGCGATCCACGTCAACGTGTCGTCGACCGTGACATCGCGAATGAGGTCCTGTGCGTAGGTGTTGCGCGGCCCTGCGATGTAATCCGGATGCGTGTTCTGCGACCCGACGTCGAACGGGTCGACGCCGTGGAAGCCGATGAATGCCCAACTGTCGTCGAACAGCGGCCGCGGGCCCTGCAGCAGACTCTCACGGACGTGGCCAAGCTTGAACTCGTTGGTGGTCCTGTTGTTCAGCACCGACGCGAAGGACCCGCTGAACACGTGGTCTCCCGCATCGTTCTCATACCGCGCCGCATCGAGGATCGCCTTGTCGTCTTCGATCGTGTCGCGCTCGGTGAGAATCTGCTCACGCGTCCACCGGAAGCTGACTTGATGGTTGTTGTTGAGATGGTAGTCGAGCCGCAGGAACGTGTTCGGTCCGGAGAACTTCGTCGTCGTCGAATAGGACACCGCGAGCGGCGCCGCCTGGGTTGGGAAGTTCAGATTCGCGGCCTCGCTTGCGTTGGTCCCTTCGTAGTTGAAGAAGAAGAACGCCTTGTTCCTGATGATCGGGCCGCCGATGCTGCCACCGTAGACGTTGCTGCCCGAGTCAGGATTACTCTCCCCCGCCTGCTTCAGGAAGTAGTCGGTCGCCTGCAGCTTGTTGTCCTGGTAGTACTCGAAGACGCGCCCGGCGAAGTTGTTCGTCCCGCTTCTGGTCACGCTGTTGACGACAACGCCGGTCGAGCCGCCATACTCGGCGCCGTACTGGTGCGTCTGCACCTGATACTCGGCCATCGAGTCGAGCGACACCCGTGCCTGCGTGCCCTGCGACCCGCCGCGGCGTGAGTCGTTGTCGTACTGACCGTCAACGAGGAACAGGTTGTTGTTGGTCGCCTGTCCGTTCGCGCTGTACTGACCGCCCTCGAAGGAGCCGACCTGCAGTGTCGGGACGAGTCCCGGAATCGTCTGCATCAGCGCGAACTGGCTGCGGTTGGCGCTCGGCAGCGAATCGATCTCGTTGCTCGTGATGTTGGTCCCGATGCGGTTCGACGTCGATTCGACGAGCGGCGCCTCGGCAGTCACCACGAGCGACTCGGTCAAACCCGCCAGCGACAGCGTCAGCGGAACCGTCAGCTCTTCGCCGACGCGCACGACCATGTTGTTGCGCGTCATCGGCTGGAAGCCGGAGAGTTCCGCCTTGATCGTGTACGGGCCCGGCAGCAGCTGCGGGATGACATAGCGGCCCGTGCCATCGGTCACCGCCTCGCGCATGAGGCCGGTCTCCTCATTGGTAACGGTGACCGTTACTCCGGGCAGCACCGCCTTCTGGGCGTCGGTGATGGTGCCGTTGATTTCGGCTCGTCCGCCTTGCGCGAGCAGCGGCGCGGGAGCGCCGAGGATGAAAAACGTGGCCAAACACAGGAACAACCGCCGAAGGGTCCGCATTAAGCCTCCTTGCGTAGTGGGATGCGCGGACATTAGAGGGACCAGCCTCTGCTGTCAAGCGCGCGCCCTTGGCGGTTTTCAATTTGACCGAGTCGACGCAGGCCGTAGCGAATCGCGGTTCACCTCGCGGCCTTTCACAAAAATCCGTCCAATGCGGCGGCTGTTCGTGATGTTTTCGAGCGGGTTGGCGTCGAGCACGACGAAGTCGGCCTGCTTTCCGGCCGCAAGTGTGCCGGCGGTTTTCAAGCCCAGGTAATCCGCGCCGTTGCGGGTGGCGGCGACAATGGCCTGCATCGGGGTCATGCCGGCTTCGACCATCAGCTCGAGCTCCCGGTGTTCGGCGAAGCCGAAGGGATCGTCCTGCAGCCCCGTGTCGCCACCGAGCACGATGCGCGCGCCCGCTGCGGAGAGCTTCGCGAGGCTGCGCTGCAGGATCGCGTAGCGTTCGCGTGCGGCCGAAGCCTGCGCCGGCGGCCGGCCGCTGTAGGCGCCGAGAACCTTCGCCACCAGTTCGGGGCCGATCGCTTCGTGTGCAGGGCCATTCAACCACGCCGCCAGTGACGCCGGTGGCTCGGTATTGCGGCCACGCTCTGCGTTCTGCAGCGTCGGCATGATGATCACGCGACGCTTGACGATCGCCTGGACGACCTCATCATCCATGTCCTTGTCGCGAACCAAGTGCGTGAAGCCGTCGATGCCGGCGGCCACGAGCCCTTTGGCGTCGGCGAGGTAGAAGACGTGAGCGTTGACGCGAATGCCGCGTTTGTGTGCTTCGTCGATGACGGCACGGTAGAGCGGCGGGCTCAGTTCGGGCGCGCGCCCGTTGCGATCGTCGACCCAGATCTTGATGAAGTCCACCTTCTGCGCCGCGAGTTCGCTCACGGCGTTCCGCGCCTGTTCCTCCGTGGTGATCTCATACGCGATGCCTTTATAGGTGTCCGCACCAGGACCGGCGTTCGGCGCGCCGATGCCGCGGCCGGCGGTGAACAGGCGTGCGCCGCCGAGGCGGCCTGCCGCCTGCTCTTCGCGAATCTTGAAGGCCGCCTCGCCCGGATCGATGCCTTCGGACACGACCGCGCTGACGCCGAAGTAGAGCGCGCGGTTGAGATCGTCGATGATCGTCTCGCGGCGGTAATTCTCCGGACGGTACGTGGCGCCCTTCTGAAAACCGGTATGCGTGTGGATGTCGATGAGCGTCGGCATCACCGTCTTGCCGGTGAGGTCGACGCGCATCGCGCCCGCCGGCGCGTTCACCTCCGCGGCGCGTCCGACACGCGTGATGTTGTCGTTCGAGACGATGAACGCGGAATTTTCAATCGCCGCGCTCCCATCGCCGGGAATCAGCCGCGCGCCTTGGTAGATCGTGGTCTGGGCGGCCGCGGGAGACGCGACGAACAGCGCAAGGCAGAGAAATCTTTTCACGCGGCGGATTATATCGGGCCAGTCCTTGCGCCAGGTCGCGCCCATCCGATACGATCGGAGGTCGCGTTCCCACCAACATTCCTCAGTAGCTCAATGGCAGAGCATCCGGCTGTTAACCGGAGGGTTGCTGGTTCGAGTCCAGCCTGAGGAGCCACTTCACCTACAACAATTGACGGTGATTGCTGCTCCGGACATTCGCGATTGTGCCCCCTCGCGTTGATCAGTGAACGGTAGGCGATTGGGTTGACGGCGCCTCATCGGCGCAGGGTAAGGTAATTGTGCCTTTCACAAACCACGGCGCTTGAGTCGGGCGCGCATACCGAACGAGAGCAAGACGACGCCGGCAGCTGCCACACTCCAATTTCAAATCGATCCCTGTATCGAACGATGAGGATTCCGCGGAATCCCAACATCAAATCGCCAGACTGCTGCGGCGTCACTCCCAATCCCTTCATCGCTTCTTCGCGGCCTTCCGCTTCCTCGGAGCCATCTGGTCGTAATTCTGCCCTCACAAACGCACTGTGTAAGGTTTTTCCTTACGCAATTCACTGTAGTTCAGCTTTTCAGGAGTACTGAAATCGCACTACATTGGGCCTTGCGACGTCTGGGCTGACGCCGGATCGTCCACCGCGCAAATGAGTGCGACCGAACAGGAGTGTTGTCGCTGCGATGCCTAACGTCCGCCATGAACATCTCGACGCGCTTCGTACCGCGTCGTGGGATATGCGTGCGTCCATGGAAGCCAACGCGCGAACGCTGACAGGCCTCCAACGCTGCATTGACGATTACCGCCGCACCGCAGACCCCGACGCACTGGACGAAATCGTGAAGCATATCCGCGGCATCCGTAGGACTGTCGGCCACATTCGAGAAGTGCTCACAGTCGCAGCGGCGTCCGTAAATGCGATCAAAAAGACGCATGACTAGCGTTTCTTCGCCGCCTTCCGCTTCCTCGCTACCGGAGCCATCTCGTCGTGATTCTGCCTTTCACAAACCCATTAGCCTCCAAGAACTTACGGCCTAATTTGTGTAATTCGCTGTCTCAGGTCGAAATCCGGAGGCTCCGGTCGGCCTCGGCCAATGCCCTGAGACTGTCTCGATAGAACGCTTCCAGTCGAACGCCGCACCACGGGTAAAAGACGATGCCAGTCTGGAACACCGTTGAGATCGGCGCGGAGTGAGTCAGTGGCTCGGGGTCGTCACCAGCTACAGCACGGCCTTGCAACAGGAAGAATCCCGGATCCCCTTCAGCCAGTCCCTCAGCGGCGATCACCGAGAGCCCTCGTTCCAATCGACATTCATGGCTGTCCTGAAACGACGCGCAGCACCATGTCATCGCTTCTTCGCCGCCTTCCGCTTCTTCGCCCAAGTCATGACTAGAAATGCCGCCGCAGCGCGCCGCGAAGCCACCGCCATAAAGACGATGAACGTCCACACAACCTGCGTGCATCCATTTCAGAAACACTTTGGTTGGGGATGACTATCGGTGTCAGACAAGAATCTGATGACGCGGTACAACGATGTTCGGCGTGGGCAACTGTGACGTTAAGTGTTACAAGTAGCTCGCGTCTCGCGGCGGCTTTATACACGCGTGACTCGGTCGATACGTGTCCGTGTCGGAATGATCCTCGACTTCATGTTTTCGCACGAAATGCGCACTCGTCTAACCGATCTATGGTGTTTCCCTAACCATGCCAACAATGACGGGTAATGTTATCCCCGCCTCTTCTGGCCTGCGAAGCGACCGCGACGATGCTGAACTCGCGCGGACGAGCATGCAGCGGGTGAGTCGGCGACTTCTCCCGTTTCTGTTTCTTCTCTATATCTGCAACTTCCTCGACCGGACGAACGTCGCGATCGCGGCGTTGCAGATGAATCGCGACCTGCACTTCAGCGCGACCGCCTACGGCTTCGGTGCGGGGATCTTCTCCCTCGGCTACGCGCTCTTCGAGGTGCCGAGCAATCTCGTACTCGCGCGCGTGGGACCGCGGTACTGGATCGCCCGCATCATGATCACCTGGGGCCTCGTCGCCACGGCAATGATGTTCGTCCGCACGCCAATCCAGTTCTACGCCTTGCGCTTCCTTCTCGGAGTTGCGGAAGCAGGTTTTGTCCCGGGGATCCTGTACTACCTGAGCGGATGGTTCCCCGCTGCGCAGCGCGCGCGTGCGCTATCTCGGTTTCTGATCGCCGTCCCGATTTCCGCTGCCATCGGCAACCCATTGGGCGCGTGGCTGCTCGAGCTCGATGGCAGATGGGGACTGCTGGGCTGGCAGTGGCTCTTTCTTCTGGAAGGCATTCCGGCCGTGCTCCTTGGCTTCATCGTGCTCGCGTTCCTCCCCGACCAGCCCGCTGGCGCACGCTGGCTCTCGGTCAAGCAGCGCGACTGGCTCACGGCGCGCCTACAGCGCGACGATGACGAATCCCCCGCCCTAATGGGTGTCTCGCCGCTTCGCGCCCTTGTTCTCCCTGCGGTCTGGCTCGTGTCGCTACCGTACTTCCTCGCCATCACGACGCAGTACGGCTACATCTTCTGGGCGCCGACCATGATCCGCGACGCGCTCCACGTGAGCGACACCACGACGGGCCTCATCACCGGGGGAATTGCATGCGTGGCCGCAGCCGTGATGCTCGCCGTCGGAGCGAGTTCCGACCGCACTGGGGAACGCTTCTTCCACGCGAGTGCGTGTGCAGTCCTGGCTGCGCTCGGGTGCCTGAGCGCTGCGCTCCTGCCGCTTCCGCTCGCGCGGGTCGCGGGCCTTGCGCTCGTGCCGATCGGCGTCTACGGCTTTTATGCACCGTTTTGGTGCGTGCCTACGGCGCTGCTGCGCGGGACCGCCGCGGCTGCGGGCATCGCTTTGGTAGGTTCTCTAGGGCACGTGGGCGGCTTTGTGGGGCCGTACCTCGTGGGGCTGCTTACGGACACGACGGGCGGCACAACGGGCGCCCTCCTCGGACTCGCGTTGCTCGCACTGGTCGCGGCGGCGCTGTGCCTCATGCTCCGACGGCAGGCAGCGTTCGCTGCCCGTGGCCTGCGGTTGCAGCCAAGTCCGCGCGCCATGCACGCTCGATGAGTCGTCCCCAACGTTGGCGAGGGATACCACCGTTGGTGTTATCCCAATCACGTCGCGTTGGGAAACTCGAACCATCCTTGCTCCATCGAGTTCGCCTCACAGCCGACCAGAAGAGTGAGCCGTAAGCCATCGAACAGATGGAGGTCGTAGCGGTCATTGGTGCAGGTTGCGTGGAGCGGGCGGAGGAAGGACTTCGGTTCGTTCGCGCGAACGACGTCGATCTCGTCATCCTGGCATCGCATCCCGTCGATCCGTCCCAACCCTATGGCGGCGTCGGAACGGCGTGAACTCCGGCCACTCGATTTGCCAGGCGTTACGGAGTGTGGGAAATAGGACCGTGACGTACGATTGCGCGACAGGATATTTGCCGCCTAACTAGCGAGGTTCAAATGCGATTTGTGCTGACGCTGCTCGCCGCCCTCGTGTTCGCCGCGCCCCTAAGCGCCGCCGATATCAAAGTCATCGGATCGCCCGGACTGAGGCAGCCCTATACCGAGCTCGTGCCGGGCTTCGAGAAAACGACCGCGCACAAGGTCACCACGACCTGGGGAGGCGTGAATGAAGTCGCCAACAAGGTCGCGGCCGGCGAGACCGCCGATATCGTGCTCCTGCCCGTCAAGCAGATCGATGATCTCATTCGCCAAGGAAAGCTTGACCGCGCTAACACAGTTGTGATCGCGAAATCGGGGGTCGGCGTCGCAGTGCGCGCGGGCACGCCGAAGATCGACATCCGCTCGAGCGACAGCATCAAGAAGGCGCTGCTCGCCGGGAACAGGATCGCCTACTCGACCGGGCCGAGCGGCGTCCACATGGCAGCCGTAATCAAGCAATGGGGACTCAGCGATCAGCTGAAATCGAAGATCGTCGTTACCCCGCCGAACACGCAGGTCGCCGAAGTGCTTGCCAAGGGCGACGCCGACATCGGCTTTCAGCAAGTGAGTGAGCTTCTCCACGCGCCCGGCATCGATTATGTCGGACAATTGCCGTCCGATATCGACGAGATCACTGCGTTCGCGGCCGCTCTGCACACCCGCGCGCAGAATCCGGATGCTGCGAAAGCGCTCATCAAATATCTCAGCGCGCCCGCCGCCGCTCCGATCATCAAAAAAGCCGGCATGGAGCCGTAATGGAATCCCTCTCCATCTCGTCGCGCTGGACGGCAAGACGGGGCAAGCATCTCTGGCACGTACAGACCGGCGGCGACATGGCTGCCTCGCCAATGAGATACACGATCAACGGCCGGCAGTTCGTCGCGATCGCGGCTGGCAACGCCGTCCACGCCTTCGCGCTTCCGGATGCACGATGATGACTTGCTATCTCAGGGGCTCCGCGATCTCGGCGCGAATGACGTTGTTCAGAGCGGCTCTCGCGGTTCTCGGCCTCGTATCGTGCGGGACAGCCTGGGCGCAGCCGTACTCGGCGCGTCGAACCGGCGATGTCGTTCAGCTCGAGGACACTCGCAGCCAGACGGTCGTGTCGATCTTGCCCAGTGTCGGCAACATCGCGTTCTCGATGAAAGTGAAAGGACACGAGGTCCTCAGGTGGCCGTACGAGTCGGTCGAGCAGTTCAAGTCGCGCCCGGGGCTGAGCGGCATTCCGTTCGTCGGTCCGTGGGCCAACCGCCTCGACGAGCAGGCGTTCTACGCGAATGGAAAGCGCTATCCCTTCGACATGGAACTGGGGAACGTCCGCGGCGCGATACCGATTCACGGCTTCCTGACCACCAACGACAAGTGGCAGATCGTCGAGGTCAAGTCGGACAACGCATCGGCGTGGGTCCTCAGCCGGCTCGAGTTCTTCCGGCAGCCGGCGTGGATGAAACAGTGGCCGTTCGCGCACACCGTGGAGGTCACGTATCGATTGAAGAACGGCGAGCTCGAAGTGCACACCGCGATCACGAACGCGAGCGCGGAACCGATGCCCGTCGCGATCGGATTCCATCCGTACTTCCAGCTGACCGATTCGCCGCGCAGCACCTGGAAATTCAGCCTCGCCGCGAAGACGCACTGGCTGCTGGCACCGAACAAGGTTCCGACGGGCGAGACCGAATCGTCCGATGTGCTCTTTCCGGATCGCCGATCGGTCGTGCTCGAGGACTACAACCTCGACGACGTGTTCTCCGATCTGGAGCGTGATGGACAGGGGCGCGCGACGATGACCGTCACGGGGAAAGCGCAGCGGCTCGACGTCGCGCTCGGTCCGAACTTCCGATCGGTCGTCGTCTGGGCACCGCATCCGGAAAACCGCGGGCGCGGCAGTCAGAGTCTCGGCGGGACCGCTCCCGCCGCGGGACGCGGCAACGCTAGCCAAACGCAGCAGGATCGCAACTTCATCTGCATCGAGCCGATGGCTGGCATCACCGACGCCGTCAACCTCGCGCAGAAGGGCCGATACTCGGAGCTTCAGAGCATTCCGGCCGGCGGCACGTGGCAGGAGAGCTTCTGGATCAGGCCGAGCGGATTCTGAGTTCCGCTGGAGCGACCTCTGTGCTGGCGGGAGAGCTGGGCCGCCATAAGTGGCCTTCGTCATCGCGTCTCCACCTAAGGCCCTTCAGCCTAAAGAGGAGAGCTGAATGTCTCACCCAAGTCCTGAGATTTCACAAGAATTGACCCAAGTCGCCGAAAGGGAAGCCCTTGCGAGTTCTAAGGTCTGCCAACGCGGCGCCACCTCCGCGCATCATCAGCTGCCGTTACCTCCCGTGTAATTGCGGTCTACTTCGGAGCAGTTGGCAACGATTGTTGCTTGCGCATCGTTTCAAGGGCGCGCCGAAAGAGTTCGATCTCCGGACTTCGAGCATTCGAACGGAGCGTTGTAGCGTCGCCGAAATCAAGAAGTTGATAGTCAGGTGAGCGGTACGCAGGCCACCGAGGCAACCCTGCACCGTTTGGATTCCCTGTCTTCGCGAACCGCACCCACGCCGCTGCCATTGTCCCTGATACCGTGCGATCGATCTCGTCGAATTGCGATGCATCCCCACTCGTGTTATCGAAGACGTACGGGACTTCAGAGGTGTGCGCGGCGCCTCCCCAGGCCGAGCGGCTGGACGGCGCGACACGGGAAAACCGATACATATAGACATCGCTGACCTTCGAAGCCGCCCGAGCAGTCAGTGCCGCCGTCGCGACGAATCGCGACTCGGTTTCCAACAACGGCGCCACTAACGCCACTGTGGCGTCTGTCGCAGCCGGATATCTCGCGAGCACCGCGTCAACGAACTCTGCGGGAAACCTCGCGCGGACGAACGCGCGATAATCCTCGAGCGTCTTCGGTAAGTCCCGCACATAGAAAAGACCCTCGTCGGCGTTGTGACCAATAAGGAGCGGCAATTTCGACTGGTTGTTCGTGCCCACGAGAAGGGCGGGATCATCCGGTACCACATACCCGTCCACGAGCGGGACGTACAGGCTTAGGCCCAAAGTCTCACTGGTGTTAGGCGCGCGCGCGAGCACCTCGTCCGCGCTCAACCCGCGGAGCGTCGCGATGTCCGCGGCGAGCGAGAGTCCGTGCGCTTCCGCGGCTGCAAAGCGGTAAGACGGGACGCGCAGTCGCGGCTTCGGCCCGGCCGCTGAGTACCCCAGGCTTTGGGCGATGGCGCGATGGAACAATCCTCGCGCTAGCGGCGAGACCATGAGGAATATCTGGCTGGATGCGCCGGCCGACGATCCGAACAGCGTCACATTCTCCGGGTTTCCGCCGAACGCCGCGATGTTCGCGCGCACCCAGCGGAGCGCGGCGATCTGATCGAGCAGCCCGTAGTTACCGGAGACCTGATGCTCGGACTCGCGCGACAGTGCGGGGTGTGCCAGGAACCCGAGCACTCCCAATCGGTAGTTGAGACTCACGACGACCACACCACGGCGAGCCAGGTTCGTCCCGTCGAGGCGGGGCAAGGTGACCGTCCCGAAGTTGAATCCTCCACCGTGGATCCAGACCATGACAGGGAGCCGGTCGCCGCTGGACTTCGCCGGAGTCCAGACGTTGAGCGTGAGACAGTCTTCGCTTGCGGGCCCACCCAGCGCACCGGCGCGCGCGGGCGGCGTACCCGGACATCGCGGTCCGAACTGCGTGGCATCCCGCACGTCAGTCCACCGTTCGGCCGCTGCGGGTGGGCGCCATCGACGGTCTCCGGTTGGAGGAGCGGCGTACGGAATACCCTTGAAGACCATGACGTCGGTCCCACTGCCTCGCACCGACCCGGACTGCGTATGAACCGTTGTTGAGACTGGCTGAGGCGCCTGTCCGTGCACGACGGGAAGAGCGAAAACAACAGCCACCAGCTTCAGGACCCAGCGCATTGATAGCCCTCCGGACGCGTGGACTCGCACAGGTAAAATAGCCACCACGCGCCGGGCATGTCCCAGGGGATTTCCAGGGATCGTGCAGCTTTTGTCCAAGGATCCGCAGTGAGATTGCGCTTCGGCCAATTCACGCTCGATCTCGAGAGCAGGCAGCTGACCAGCGCCGGCCGGGAAATTCATCTCGAGCCGAAAGCATTCGAACTGTTGTCGGCGCTCGTGCTCGAGCGGCCGAAGGCGCTCTCGAAAGCCGACCTGCAGCAACGTCTGTGGCCCGGCACATTCGTCGCCGAAGCCAACCTCTCCAATCTCGTGGCCGAAATTCGGGCGGCACTCGGTGACCCGGCCCGTGCTCCGAAGTTCGTGCGCACCGCGCACGGCTTCGGCTATGCGTTCTGTGGTGAAGCGGTGTCGGTGACGGAGCCCGGTGAGGCGCCGCCCGTTCGCGAGGCATCCGAATCGAGCGACGGACTTGGGTCCTGGGCACCCACGAGTCCACCGCCGCGATCGAGTCGTGTCCCATGGCTGGTCGCCGGTGTGCTCTCCGCAGGACTGATCGCGGCCACAGTCATCGCACTGCGCCGCGATGGTGGCCTCGCGTCGGCCGTGGGTCCGGCGCAGTTCACCATCGCCCCGCCAGAGAATGGGTCGTTTGGCGGTCCGAGTCGTCCTGGCAGCGGTACGGCCACGCAACTGGCAGTCTCCCCGGACGGCCGGCACATCGTCTTCGTGGCGCGCGCCACAACCGCGTTTCAGATCTGGTTGCGACCGGTCGCCACGCTGGAAGCGACGCCAATTCAGGGCACCGACGGCGGCACCTTCCCGTTCTGGTCGCCTGACAGCCGTTCTATCGGGTTCTTCTCGGATGGCAAACTCAAAAGGGTTCAGATTGCCGGCGGACCTCCGATCGTGCTGGCCGACGCACCGGCCGGGACCGGCGGGAGTTGGAGCCGCGAGAATGTGATTCTGTTCGCGCCGGGGCCTTCACAAACCGGCTTGTTGCGCGTGTCGAGCGCCGGCGGGGTACCGACCATCGCCACGACCCTCGATAAGACCGCCGGAGAAGACGTCCACCGGTGGCCTCACTTTCTGCCCGATGGCCGGCACTTCTTCTACACGGCCGTCACCGGACCCTGCTGTCCGGCATCCACACCGTCGGTGATCAGAATTGGCTCGCTCGACAGGCCGGGGCCCGATCAGATCCTTTTTGAGGCCGAGTCCGCCGTGTCGTACGGCTCCGGTCATCTGATCTTCGCGCAAGAACAGACCTTGATGGCGCGTCCGTTCGACCTCGATTCACTGCAACTGCTCGGTGATGCGTTTCCATTGGCCGAGCATGTCACCACGGAGCAAAACCGCTACGTCGGTGCGTCGCTGTCAGAGAACGGCACGCTGGTGTACGGACAGAGCGGCGCCGACGTAACACGGCAGTTGACCTGGTTCGATCGCACCGGCCGCCGGCTCGGCACACTGAGCAACGCAGCTCTATACACCGGCCTCGCGCTGTCGCCGGACGAACGCCGCGCGGCAGTGACGTTGGAAACCGGAACTCCGAATAGCGTCGACATCTGGCTGATCGATATCGTCCGTAACATCCGGTCTCGCCTGACCGCCCATCCAGGACGGGAAATGTCACCGGTGTGGTCGCCAGACGGCGCGCGGATCGCGTTCCAATCCTCACGATCCCGCCAGCCGATCGCCCTGCGTCAGACGATGAGTAGTGAGTCGCGTACGGATGAATTGCTCCTCGAGGGGCAGGGGAACTTCACGATGACTCCGAGCGGTTGGTCCTCGGACGGACAGTTCATCGCGTATACCACTCGAGGATCGAACGTATGGATCCTTCCGTTGTTCGGCGAACGGAAGCCGTTTGCGTTCGCGGATAGTCCGTTCATCGAAACCTCCGCCGTGTTCTCGCCGGATGGCCGATGGATCGCTTACACGAGCAACGAAGGTGGCCAGTCGGACGTCTACGTGCAGCCGTTTCCCAGACCGGGCGCGAAATCTCAAGTGTCGAGAAACGGTGGGAGCCATCCCGTGTGGAGAGCAGACGGCCGCGAATTGTTTTATCTCGGGCCGGATGGGACGATGATGTCCGTCCTAATCGGAGCGGGTCATTCGTTCGATGCCGGACTGCCGCGGGCCCTTTTTCACGCAAGCGTCTGGAGCCTCACGTATAACCAGGTCTACGCCGTGACCAAGGACGGGCAGCGTTTCCTCGTCAACGCAACCCCACCGAAGTCCAGCGTCGCGGCGCCGCTGACCGTCGTGCTCAACTGGGCAGCGGCGATCCACAGGTAGCGAAGCGCTCGAAGCGGCCCGATTGGATTCGAGGGCGTATTTACGCAGCCCTTGCGGATGCGCCCGCCGTTGGTCACCATCACCGTGACATCGGAAAACGGGTAGGTGAGCTCCTCCAGGCCGCGTCGCGAGATTAAGCAGGAACGTAGGCCAACCTGATCACATCCTCGCCAATCCGATCAATGGCCATCAGGCGGAGCGGCGGCCGGGGCCCGGCGAAATATGGCTTGCCGTGACCAAGCACGATCGGGTGCAGGTAAATTCGATACTCATCGATCAGGCCACGTTCGGTCAGGCTTCGCGCCAACTGCGGGCCAGCAACTTCGATCTCCCCGTCGCGCTCGGCCTTCAGCCCGCGGATCGCGCCGTCAAGCTCATTCTCAACAAGCCTGGCGTTGGGGCCGACCGACTTCAACGAGCGCGAGACGACCCATTTCGGCTGGTTCCGCCACGCCGCCGCGAAGGCGTGTTCCTCTGCATCCCATTCAGGATGATCGTCGTCCCAGTAACGCATGACCTCATACATGTGGCGACCGTAGACACTGCCCGCCTGCCCCTGAGCCTCCTCGATGAAGTGGCGGAAGAGCGTAGGGCTTGGCGCAAACGCCATATGGTCGACGTAGCCGTCCAGGGACTGGTTCATTCCGAACACGAGCCTAGCCATACACTTCCTTCCTCACGCAGCACATCCGCGCGGTCCTGATTGCGTTATGCAATCGGTTGTAGGAGACGGGCAACTGTCTGCTCGCTTGAGGCGACAACATTGTGACCGTCGTCACGAAAATGCAACGGACCAATTCCCGTTCGAGAGGTGGCGCCGTACGACCGATATGAAAGGCAGGACCACGTTCCGCGTAGCTCTGACGACTGATGATCAAGCTGCACATTTTGGTCTTCGCGGTCGCCTTCAGCGCTGGCGCTGCGGCGCAGAGCCGCACCCCGTCGCGGGCGATTGCGCACGTACGCGGCGACGTATACACGGCGACTGAGGACGGTCACACGACCGTCTTTGTCGTCACCAACGACGGCATCGTCGTCGTCGATCCGCTCAACGCATCGTTCGGGCGTTGGCTCGCAGCAGAACTCAAGACACAGTTTCCGGATCGGCCCATCAAGTACATCGTATATTCGCGATTCGATTTCGATCGGATCGGTGGTGCCGGTGTTCTCGCTGCCCGGTCTGAAATCATTGCGCATCGCACAATCGACGCGCGGCTGTCGCAAGGAGCGCGACATACCTTGCCGCGACGCTATGCCGCCGTTGACTTCAACCAGAACGGAATGCTGGAACAGGACGAAGTCGATGCCGTAGAAGAACCAGACCTGATACCGCGGCTCGATCACAACCGCGATGGCCATGTCTCAGCCGAAGAATCCTGGAGCGAGACACCGGGCCCACGGCGGACGTTCACGACGCGATACACCATCGATTCGGGCGGAAAGATCATCGTCGTGGACGCGCCTCACGCTCGCGATATGCGTCTGTTGTAGTGGCACAGGTCTCATCACCAGGCGCAAGCGAGTCCCTTGGCGCTCAAGTCATCACTCAATCGGTCAGCGGGTAGAGGTGTCGTGTATTGAACAGCGCCTCATTGACGTAGAACGGTGCGAGGTGATGCTCGCCGCGAGTGCGTGCGCCGTGGATTGCGTTCGCGACGAGCTGCGCCGCGCCGATTTGCGCACGCTTCAAGTCCTCGTCATTGGTGACGAGCGGCACGCGACCCTGAAACAGCGTCAACAGCAGATCCTTGGAATCGTCGAGAGGCATGTCCTCGCGCGTAGCGATCTGCTGCGCGGCCTCCCACATCGCCAGCACGCGCCGGCGCACTTCGAGCGGTAAGATCTCGATGCCGTCGCTGCCAATCTCCGCAGCGGCAGACTCGTCAGGCTCGCGTTCGACGGCGCACGTATCCGGCAGGCTCGCCCATCCTTTCAGCGGGGTCACCGTGTAATGACCGCGATCGGTCGACGAGACCGCCCGAATGGCCAGCGGGAGTTTGCGCCCGCCGGCAGGCGAAGGCACAGCTGCGGGATCGGGTTTCAGCGCGTCAATGTCCTCCTGGAGGATCGGCAGCCGCGCACCCATCGCCTTGCGCATCATCCAGCGGAGTGTCACGTCATTGAGACCCTGGTTCTTGTTGCCGCCGCCAATATCGGAGTGAGCGCCGCGGAACCAGACCTCGCACGCCCCCTCGACACGGATCGGGAGGAAGGATGGCCGGCGCTCGTCGAGCGCCAGCGCGTGGAAGCAGTACTGCAGGTTCGACTTCGGCAGCGAGAGATGATGCCCGATGTTCAGCGCGGTGTTGCCGAGATTGGCAAGCCCGAACGACGCCACAACGTCCCAGACGCCAAGGAACCGAATCTTCGGTGAGGACTCGACGACTTGATCGCTGCCGGGCTTGCGGATGCCCCGCTCCTGAATGCAGTGGCAGAAGTCGAGCGTCGTCGCCGCGCCGCGGCTGAAGCCGACGATGTCGATGTCTCGCTCACCCTCGTCCCACGCCTTGCACAGCGCCTCGTAGGCTTCGTTGATGCGCGGCAGCTCGCCGAGGCCGAAGACGCCGCCAAGTATGCGGCCGATCGCTTTGAAGCGCGTGCCAACTCCCGGGACGTAGAAATCGAGATCCGGCCGCTTCGAGTGCCGCTTGTACGCGTCATAGAAGCGGAACACGTTGGTGTTGGTGTAGGCCGGATCATCGCCATCCTTCGCCTCGTTCCAGGTGCCGTCGAATGCGTACACAGACATGCGACTCTCTCCCGCGTGTGGAAATGCATTATCAGCTTCATGGCGCGGACCGGGTTCAGCATCGCCAGGCTGGCCAGTGTAACCGTGAGGTGCACGTAACTTCTCCACAAAAGACAGTTACCATCACGGTTCCAACCGATGGACCAGTGTCTTCGGGATCGCATGCTCGTCTACTACAACGAGCGAGCCTCCGAGTACGAAGAGGCTTACACGGATGGTACCGGGACAGCCTCCATCACGGACCCCACGGTATTCACGACGGAAATCGGCGTGCTCGAACGCCTCGTTCGCGGTTTCGGTCGTGGACATCTACTCGACCTGGCATGCGGCACCGGGTATTGGCTCCCGCTCTACATCGGGAATTGCTCCCGCGTCACGCTGTTCGACCAATCAGAGCGGATGTTATCGGAATGCGAACGAAAGGTGCGTCGTCAGGCTGTTGCTGATCGATGCTCGCTCGTTCGCGGCGACGTCTTCGATTATGACTTCGCGCGGCGGGCATACGACTGCGCGTTGATTGGGTTTCTCTTGAGTCACACCTCGGAGGCTCAGGAACATCTCGTCATGCAGGTGCTCCGCAATTCACTTCGCCCCGGCGCTGGTTTCTTGATACTGGAATCGGCTTGGACCGACGTTCGCGCGAGGTTCAACCAGAAAGTGGAGCAGCAGACCCGCCGCTTGAACGACGGCACAGAGTTTCAAATTTACAAGCGGTATATCGGTCGAGAAGACATCGGTGCTTGGGACCGCAAGTATGGGCTGAGGACAACAATCGAGCACTTCGGTGAAGCGTTGTGTGCGGTATCCGCAACGTTCATGGAGATTCCCGGAGAGTAGTCTGGTCCGCAGATACCACAAACTAGAGTTGGCTGATTGCTAGACGCCAACCAACCGTCCAGTATTGTGCCTGCAGCCTGTCACTCCACTGAATCGCGCCTGTCCAGTCGTCGCAATAACGCGCGCCGATTGGCCGGCCGTTCACGAACCACACGACTCGGGGCCTGCCTTCTACGGTGTCGATCAGCGCGTGTGCGCTGGAACCGTTCGCGCGTTGCATTCGCCACATGACTGTCGGCTCATTGTAGGTAGACGGCAGGATCATCTCAGACATGGCGTTTGCCACGTGGGGCAAGGCTGGTACCATCCTCCAGACCGTCACGGGCCACTTAAGGCGACGCGCCGAACGTCACAGAGTCCGTGGTTGGGAAGACTAAACGCCTCCGCGGCCGCCGCTTCCTTAGTCAACGTCCAGTTTCAGAATCCCTCTACTTCACCTTCGCCTGCGCCTTCCGACGTTCTGCCCAGTAGCGCTTCATGCGCGCTGACACTGCCTTCCGCGCCTCCGCCGACATCGCACGAGTACGTGTTCGAGCCTCTTTGTATGCTTTTCGCAGCGCACGCCGGCCCGCAGGTAATCGCAGTTCAGGAAACGCGCGTTCAATCGCGATGATTTCCGCGCGCAATTGGTTGAGAGTCACTTCGGCGCCGGTGCGCGCGAGTTCACGTAGGCGATCAGCGGTCAAGTTCGGCATCTTTGCCATTTGCACCTCGTGTGAGCGAGCGGCACACAAGTCTAGTCGCGGCCATGTGCCGAAATTCGAGGCCGACCACTTGAAAGAGCACGATGACCAGAACAAGCCCGACGAGCCCCAATGCTCCGCCGGTCATCGTTGGTTGCCTCCGATGAAACTTTTGGTGCTGCTCACGGTTTGACCTTGAATGTCTCTCCGCAATCGGCGCACCGCCACGCTGTCTCCTTCGTTATCTGTTTCGCGAGCGTGCCTACGCGCGAAGATCCACAGAACGGACAGATGGGTCGTGTCAAGAGTTCGCCTGACATGAAAGCCTCGGTTTCCGTTTTCAATACTGATCCGCAAATCATGCAGTTCGCCGAAGACGCAGCATACGATCAATCGGAATGGCGTCCAATACGCAAGGAGGCACGTCGAATGTCGCTTGCCCCTGTCACCGTCAGCCAGATCTCCGCAAGCATTCTTCTCGTTCTGGTTGGACTCGGCGTCAGTTCGGCGCGTGCCGAACAAGCGGACCCGAAACACATCAATGCGGCGGTGCCGACGCCGCCACCGAAGTTGATCATCCGAGCTGAAGATCTCTTTCCGCCGCAGCGTCCCCCACGCCTGGGAATGTTCACATTGGTCCCACCGGAAGCGAATGGCGAAGTGGTCCGCGTATCCATTCCTATAGGTGAACTCGTCTCGAGCGCTGCTCGCGCAATTTCCGATGCGAATCATCGACGCGCTGAGCGAAAGGCCGATGCGCGTGTCCGGAAGGACCTCGGGAGATTCCTTGCGTCCGCCTCTGGACGGGACGGCGCACCGCTGCAGCGATGATGATGAAGATCAATTGGACTGGCCTGATCGTCTTCGCGGGATTTTGCGTGGCGGTGTGGGCGGCCGTCTCGCGGCCAGCATGGATGCGCTGGCCGAAGGCGTTGCGACCGTGCTGATTCTGCTCGGCCTCGCGGGATTCCTTTTGCCGATAATCAGGAAGAACCGTGGCGCGTAGGCGAACGATCTTCGTCGTCCCGTCACCTCCGCGGACCAACCGCGGTCGCTACTGCTCAGCTCTCGAGAAAGGATCTACGGTGTCGCGCGCTTCCTTCTGAACCCGAAGGCATACCAGTAGCATTCCCAATCCGAGTAAACCATTGGACGAACCGCTCGAACGGGCTTAAGTATTGGTCAATCGGTATGCCCTGCGTGACGACGTATGTGGCGGAAGAATTGCCAGTCAGAGCGCGGAGGTTCAGCCGATGCGTCACCGATCCATAGCCCTCGCCTTTGTCTTGACCTCAGCTTCAGCATTTGCTCAGGTGGCGCCCAACCCAACGCAGCATTCCCTGGCTTCGCCGCAGGAGCCGGTCACGCTGTACCGCGTGACAGTGGTGAGTCGTACAACGCCGGCGATCAATTACCGTCCCAGGCACGACGACACGCCGCTCGACTTCGCCGGTACCTCGCTCCTGCCGAGAGCCGAGGGACACGCCGACATCAGTGGCGAAAAAGGGTACATCCGGATCGACGCCAAGTTCGACGACCTTGAACCGGCGACACGGTTCGGCCCCGAGTACCTGACGTACGTGATGTGGGCGATTACGCCAGAAGGCCGTGCGACCAATCTTGGCGAGCTGCAGGTGAAGGGCGACGACGGCCGCTTGAAGGTCACGACCGAGCTGCAGGCGTTTGCGCTCATCGTCACTGCCGAACCGTATTTTGCTGTCACGCAGCCGAGCGACGTGGTGGTCATGGAGAACGTTGTTCGCAAGGGCCTGTGGGACAACACCAACGGTCGTGTCGAGCCGCTGCAGGCGAAGTACGAGCTTCTGAAGCGCGGCTCGTATCTGATCAACAGCGATGTTGGTTCCGTCAAATGGCCGGCGGCGGCCCCCGGCGTGCCCCTCGATCTGGCGCAGGCACGCAACGCCGTGGAGATCTCTCGTGCGGCCCGAGCCGACCAGTACGCCGCGGACACATATCGCAAGGCGGCGATGCTGCTCGCCGAAGCGGAAGAAGCCCAGTCCCGCCACAAGGACAGAAATAAGATCATGATGCCTGCGCGGCAGGCGGCACAGACCGCCGAGGACGCGCGGATCATTGCGCTGCAACGGCAGGAACAGATCGATCAGGAGCAACAGCGGGCGGCAGCGCTCCAGCGCGAAAACGAAGCACGCGACCGGGCACGAACGGAGCAAGAGGCACGCTTGCAGGCCGAGCAGCAGCGTCTCATCGCCGAGCAGCAGCGCCTCGACGCCGATCGGCAGCGCCGAGAGGCGGAGGAGCAACGTCAGCGCGCCGAGCAGCAGCGTCAGTTGGCCGAGCAGCAACGCCTGCTTGCCGATCAGCGCGCCGAGCAGGAGAAAGCCGCCGCAGATGCGGCTCGTGCCGCGGCGGAGCAGGATCGGCTCGAGGCCGAACGCCAGCGTGCTGATGTGGAACGTCAGCGTGCCGAGGCGGATCGCGTGCGCGCGGAGGCGGAGCGGGCGCGTCTGGATGCCGAGGCGGCGCGTGCCGCTGCCGAAGCGCAGGCGCAGCAGGCACGGACCCTCGCGGAGCAATCCGAGCGTGAGAAGGCGCAGCTCCGCGAGCAACTGCGCGTGCAGCTGAACACGATTCTCGACACGCGCGAAACGGCGCGCGGCCTCGTCGTCAACGTCTCCGACGTGTTGTTCGATTTCGACAGTGCCAATCTCAAGCCCGGCGCGCGCGAGAAGATCGCCCACGTCGCCAGTATTCTCAAGTCCCACTCGGATCTGAAGATCCAGGTCGAGGGCCACACCGACAGCGTCGGATCAGACGGCTATAACGTGCGGTTGTCGGAGCGCCGCGCCGAGTCGGTGCGCGCCGGCATGTTGCAACAGGGAGTCAACCGCGATGTCGTGGGCACGGCGGGCTTCGGCGAGAGTAAGCCGGTCGCGACCAATGGCACGGCCGAAGGACGTCAGCAGAACCGACGTGTGGAGATCGTGGTGTCCGGCGAATCGATCGGCACGACGGCGCTGCGGTAGAACGCCGGCCAAAATGGCCATCCGTGTGTGACATATCGGCGGGAGCATTAATATGCTCCCGCTGTGTGGCGCGTCTTCCTGTTCGGAAACCTTTGCCTCGTATTGCTCTGGGCGGCGCCGGCGGTCGCGGACCCTCAAGGACCAGGGAACGCCGCGGCCGGCGATGCGCCGCCATCGCCCATCGCGCCCGCCGTCATCACTCGCGATGACAAAGGCGGCGCGACCATCCGCGCCGTCCGCATCGACACGCCGTTGAAGGTCGACGGGCAACTGGACGAAGAGGTGTACCGCACCGTGCCTGCCGCCGGCGACTTCATCATGCAGGAGCCGCGCGAAGGCGATAAGGCCACAGAGCAGACCGATACCTGGATCTTTTTCGACAACGACAACCTCTACATCGCCGCGCGGTGCTGGGACGACCATCCGGAGCGTTGGGTGCTCACCGAATTGCGCCACGACAACAACAACATCATCGACAACGAAAACCTTTCGGTCTCGCTCGACACGTTCCACGACCGTCGCAATGGGTTCATGTTTCAGACCAACCCGCTCAGCGCGCTGCGCGAGCAGGCATTCACCGACGAAGTCAACATCAACTCGAACTGGAATACGGTCTGGCAGGTGAAGAGCGGGCGATTCGAAGGGGGCTGGACGGTCGAAATGGCCATTCCGTTCAAGTCGCTTCGCTATCGAGGCTCGGGTCCGCAGGTGTGGGGCATCAACTTCCGACGAATCGTACGATGGAAAAATGAGACGTCGTTCCTGACACGGGTGCCGCGGGCGTACGGGCGAAACGGCCTCTTCAGGGTGTCATCGGCAGGTACGCTCGTCGGATTGGAAACGCCCGCGCAATCGATCAACCTCGAACTGAAACCGTACGTCGTGTCCTCCGTGACGACGGACCACGCCGCCACGGCGCCTTTTGACAACCGCTTCTCGCCGAACGCCGGTTTCGACTTCAAGTACGGATTGACCCGCGGTCTCATTGCCGACGCTACGATCAACACCGACTTTGCGCAGGTTGAGGAAGACGTCCAGCAGGTCAACCTCACGAGGTTCTCCCTCCAGTTTCCGGAGAAGCGGGATTTCTTCCTGGAAGGGCAAGGCGTATTCAACTTCGGCGGCAACCGCGGCAACAACGGCAACGACATCCCGATCCTGTTTTTCAGCCGGCGGATCGGTTTGAGTCAGGGGCAATCGGTCCCCGTCGTCGCTGGCGGCCGAGTCACCGGTACCGTCGGTAAGTTCGGTGTCGGGGCGCTGAACATTCAGACGAACGACAAGCTGTCGGCCGGTGCGGTCGCCACGAATTTTTCCGTTGTTCGACTGAAGCGCGACATTCTGCGGCGCAGCAATATCGGCCTCATCGCCACACGGCGGACGCCGGCGGTCAGTCAGTCATCCGCGAACGCGGTCGTTGGCGCGGATGCGAACCTCGCGTTTTTCAGGAATCTGTCGATCAACGGCTACTACGCCCGCTCCGAGACGTCGAGTGCCGGCGGGGACCAATCGAGTTACCGCGGACGGTTCGATTACGCCGGCGATCGGTACGGATTTCAGGTCGAACACCTGCTGGTCGGCGACAAGTTCAATCCGGAGATCGGGTTCATGCGCCGCACCGATTTCCGCCGCAGCAGCATCGGTGCACGGTTCAGCCCGCGGCCGAAATCCAACCGGCTGATTCGCAGATTGGATTGGGAAGCCGGCTACGACTACATCACCGACAGCCGACGTACGCGGATCGAAAATCGGCAGGCCTCGGGTACGTTCCAGGTCGACTTCGAGAACAGCGACCAATGGACACTGGATTACACGCACGATTTCGAATATCTGCCACGCAGCTTCCAGATCGCACCGGCCGTCATCGTTCCTATCGGCGGGTATGACTACGACACGGTCCGGATGACGTACGAACTCGGGCAGCAGCGCCTCCTCGCCGGCCGCCTGTCGGTCGCCACCGGCACCTTTTACGACGGACACAAGAAAGAGGCGAATTTCACCAGCGGCCGCATCGCGGTTTCCGCGCGTCTGAACATCGAGCCGGGAGTGACGATGAACTGGATCGATCTGCCGCAGGGCACCTTCACAAACCGGCTGCTGACCGCGAGAGGAATATTCACGCCGTCGCCTCGAATGCTGATCAGCAGCCTGGTGCAGTACAACGCGAGCGAGCGAACGGTGAGTTCCAGCGTGCGTCTGCGCTGGGAGTACATTGCTGGCAGCGAACTCTTCGCCGTGTACAGCGACGGACGGAACACGCCGGACGCTCCGGTGCCCGGACTTGTGAACCGTTCGGTCGCCATCAAGCTGACGCGACTGCTTCGCTTCTAACCACTTTCACTCTCCTTGACAACCCAGCAGTGGGCGCGCACTATGGCGGCCCCGCGGATTCACTGGTCATAACGCGTCCACATTTTTTGGCGGAGCGTACCAATGACTCTTCTCAGATCGATATTCTTCGTGGTCTCCGGGCTCCTCTTCCTGCCAACCGCGCTCTGGGCGCAAGCGGCTACCGGTAACATCGGTGGCACCGTCAGGGACACGTCCGGTGCGTTCCTGCCGGGTGTCACCGTCGAGGCTGCCAGCCCGGCCCTCATCGAGAAGGTGCGTACGGTCGTCACGGACGGCGCCGGGGCGTACCGGATCGTCGACCTGAGGCCCGGCACCTACACCGTGACGTTCAGCCTTGCTGGTTTCAGTAGCGTGAGGCGCGAGGGCGTCGAGCTGACGACTTCGTTCACCGCGGCGGTGAACGCCGTATTGACGGTCGGCAACGTCGCGGAGACGATTACCGTCACCGGGGAGAGCCCGGTGGTCGACCTCTCCAGCGCCCGTCAGCAGACGACCGTCTCACGCGAAGTGCTCGACGCGATCCCTACGACCAAGCGTCTCGGTCAGTACGCATCATTCATCCCAGGCGCCACCTACTCCAACCCGACCTTCCAGGATTCGGGCGGCACGGCGGGAGAAGGCGGCCAGTTCGGGGTCCATGGTCAGCGGGCGGCCGACGAAGTCGTCAACATGGACGGGTTGAACCAGAACATGTTTGGCCTCGACGTCTACAGCTACAACTCGCAGACGATTCAGGAAGTGGTCGTCGAAACCGGTGGGACCTCCGCGGAAGCGATGACCGGAGGGGTCCAGCTCAATATCATTCCGAAGGACGGCGGCAACAACTGGTCGGCAAGCTTCAACAGCTCCGTTACCGGGCCGTCGCTGCAGAGCGACAACCTCAATGACGACTTGCGCGCGCGCGGCCTTCAGACAGGCGCGTCGATCAAGCAATTCAAGGACAACGGCGGTGCGTTTGGTGGCCCCATCGCGCGCGACCGGCTCTGGTTCTACACTGCACACCGGTACTGGGGCTCGCAGAAGTACATCCAGGGCACCTACTACAACAAGAGTCCGAACAAGCTGTTTTACGTCCCGGATCTCGATCGCGTCGCTTTTACGAACTGGTATTACCACGACAACGACCTGCGACTGACGTGGCAGGCGACCGCGAAGAACAAGATCTCGGCCTTCTACTCCCATCAAGATTCATGCAACTGTCCGGTCGGTTTGAGCGGGATCGGTGGCGCGAACGCGATCAAGGGAACGCCGGAGTCTCGTCCCAAACACTTGTTCAATCCGCTGCAGAATGCGGTGGTCAGCTGGACCGCTCCTGCGAACAACAAACTTCTGCTCGAGGGAGCGGCATCGTTCCAGGGGCTGAAGGTGCAGGCCGAGCCGCTCGAAGGCGCATCGTCGACCATCGGGATCACCGACGTGGGACTGGGTCTCGAGTACGGCGGACTGGCAGGCGGCGGGCTGCCGACGGGCAATACGTTCTACGGAACCAGACAGCGCCGGTACGTCAAGAGGTACACCGGTCGCGTCTCCGCGTCGTATGTGACCGGATCGCACACGTTGAAAACCGGTTTCACAATGCTTCGGTACAATCTCGGCAGCGAAGGCATCTACAACGACTCCGACGCGATCGAGGGCGGTCGCGCGTACGTCTTCCGCAACCAGGTGCCGATTCAGGTCCGGCTGTGGGCGCTGCCGTTCGAGTTCGTGGAGCACACGACGACCACCGGGATCTACGCTCAAGATCAGTGGGTTGTCAGAAAGCTCACGCTGAACCTGGGGCTGCGGTACGACAGCCTGCTGGGAACGGCCCCGGCTCACCACCTGCCGGCGGGCTACTTCGTGCCGGCGCGCGACTTCCCGGCCGCCAACAACATCCCGAACTACAAGAACCTCAATCCACGGGTGAGCGCGACATACGACGTGTTTGGCAACGGCAAGACCGCAGTCAAAGCATCGCTCGGCCGGTACGTGCCGTGGTTGGTCGGCACGGTCGGCAACCCGCAGAGCGGGCAGCCTGCGTTTGCCACCGTGAACTGGAACGACTCGTTCTTCGGTCCGGGCGATCCGCGCACGGGAAACTTCGTCCCCGACTGCGATTTGAAGAACGTGAATGGCGGCGGCGAGTGCGGACCATGGAACGACCGCGGGTTCGGACAGGTCAGGGCCGGGACGCGCTTTGCGAAGGATGCCACCGAAGGGTTCAACAAGCAGCAGTACAACTGGCAGACGTCGGTGTCGCTGCAGCACGAGCTTCGGCCGGGGATGGCGCTCAATGTCGGATACTTCCGTACGTGGTTCGGCAACTTCCTCATTACCGACAACGCGGCAACGACGGCGGCGGACTACGATTCGTTCTGCGTGGCGCTGCCAACGACCGACCCTCGCCTGCCTGACGCCGGCCAGCAGCGCTGCGGCTTTTTCGATATCAAGCCGAGCTTATTCGGCGTCGTCGACAATCTCCGAACGCTCGGATCCAACTACGGCCGCCGCACCGAGGTCTTTAACGGCGTGGACGTGACGCTGACGGCGCGGCTGCCTCAAGGTGCGCAGTTCTCGGGCGGGCTCAGCACGGGCCGCACAGTTACTGACGCCTGCGAACTCGCGAAGAAAGTGCCCGAAGCGCTGTTCGGTGTCGACGGTACGGTGAACGGAGCCAACAACGGTCTTGCCGCGCTGACGTCGGGCGTGGCCGGCTCGTGGACCTCCGTGCTGGCCTGCAAGGTGACTCCACCGTGGTCGGCAGGAACCCAGGTGAAATTCCTGTTCGTGTACCCGTTGCCGTGGGACCTTCAGCTCAGCGCGATCTATCAGAATTTTCCTGGCGTGCCGATGACGGCCACCTATGCGATCAACAACGCCATCGTTGCACCGTCGCTCGGCCGCAATATCGCCGCGTGCGGCGCAAACTGCGCTCCCACGAGCAGCTTCGGTAACATTGAGTTGATGTCTCCAGGTGCCGCCTACGAGAATCGCCAGCAGCAAGTGGATCTGCGATTCGCGCGACGCTTCAGGGCGGGACGGGCGAGTCTGCGGCCAAGCCTGGATCTGTCGAACCTTCTAAACGCCGGCAGCATCTACGCGGCCAACACGGGGTTCGGGTCACAGTGGCTCGTCCCGTATGAGATCCAGGGCGGGCGCCTGGCACGGATCAACGTTCAGATAGAGTTCTAATGGTGCACACACTGCGATGTGCTGCATGAAGACGCCAAAGGAGGGCACGCCAAAGAAGGGACTGGTCATCGCGATCGGCGTGGCGGTCGCGTGCCTGTTGGCTTCTCCAGCTCTGGCGCAGTGGGTCAATGTGCCACAGGCTGGAACGCCTCGTACGCCGGATGGCAAACCTGATCTGACGGCGCCTGCACCAAGAGCGCCGGACGGAAAGCCGGACCTGTCCGGGATCTGGCAGCGACCGCGTGGTTCCCAGCCGGGCACGGGCGGGGCAGACGGCATTGGCGCGGGCATCCAGGTGCTCTTCCAGCCATCAGGCGAAGCCGTGTACAAGGCTCGTGGCGACAGCAACGGCAAGGGGATGCCGAGCGAACGATGCCTGCCGCACGGGGTCACGAAGGCCTTCTCGGTTCCAGAGCCGTTCAAGATCGTCCAGACACCGGGACTCACCCTGATCCTCCACGAGGAGTTCAATCACTATCGTCAGATCTTCACCGACGGTCGCCGCATCCGCGAACGCCGCGCGCCGACGGCCTTCGGGTACTCACGCGGCACATGGGACGGCGACACGTTCGTCGTCGACACGACGGGATTCATCGACAACGCATGGCTCGACTTCCGCGGTCACCCGGCCACTGATGCCCTGCACCTTGTCGAGCGATATCGGCGCCGCGACGTCGGACATCTCGAGGTTCAGTTCACCATCGACGATCCGAAAGCCTATCGACAGCCGTGGAACGTCACGATGACATTCGACCTGCTTCCGGACACGGAGCTGATCGAGCACATCTGCGAGAACGAGCGGGATGCCGCTCACCTCGTGGGCAACTAGACGTCGTGAGAAAACTTCTCGTGCAGTGGATGGGCGGCGGCATGTCGATCGCGCTGCTGGTATGCGGGGTCGCCGGTGCGCAGCAGGCGCGGGTCCCGAGAACGCCAGATGGACGGCCCGATCTCTCGGGAATCTGGCGCAGCACCAGCAATCGCTACCTGAGGGACCTCACCGCGGGAAGCGCTCGAGTGGTGATTCAGCCGGGGGCTCGAGCGCTGTACACCGAACGGCGCGCCGCCAACGGAAAGGGTCGGCCCTCCGAGCGGTGCCTGCCCAGAGGTGTGCCGGCCATGATGCTGGCTCGAGACGAGCCGTGGAAGGTCGTGCAGACGCCGGGCGCCGTCTTCATCCTCTTCCGCGAATCACTTCACTACCGGCAGATCTTCACCGACGGCCGCCCGTTTCCCGACGACGCGGCGCCAACGTGGCTCGGGTACTCCATCGGCCGATGGGATGGGGACACCCTGGTTGCCGAAACAATTGGTCTCACGGAAGAAACGTGGCTCGATGATGGCGGCCACCCGCACAGTGATGCGCTGCGGGTGACCGAGCGGTTCCGGCGGAGTACCGCCGGGATGATGGACGTCGACATCACGATCGACGATGCGAAGGCTTACACCAGCCCCTGGACCGTGACGGTACGCTTCGAGTCGGTCTCGAATGCCGACCTCGGAGAACATCTCTGCGCCGTCGCGTCCGTGGATGCCGGAAAGTAGAACCGCGTTATCCGCCGATTCGTGGGCCGAGTCGCGGTCGCGCCGACGTCACGCGACGAAGGATCTGGTCCGCGCGCAGCGGCGGTGGCGGTGCGCTGTCGCTCAACCGTTGCTGTTCCACATGCACGTGCCCGTAATGGCCAGGCACTTTCCAGAGCACCCGGTAGCCGTACAGCCGGAACATCGCTGACAGCCCGTCGGGATTCGACGATTGGAAGTCGAGCGCCAACCCGGCATAGTGCGCAGAGTTCCGGGCGTGAACGTGGTCGTTTGCTGACACAAGACGGACGGCTGCGAACGTTCGCGCCGCCCAGATATCCGCGAGGCCGTACATCCGCAGCGATTCGCGCGTCGTCATATGGACGGGCATCCGGAGTCCCTGAATCACTGCGGCTTGGTTAAAGGGGGAAGTGTGTACCCCTGCGAGGCGAGTAGCCCGCGTACGCCGTCAAGCGCCTTCCCTTGTTCTTCAACGGCATGTGATAGACGAGTGTTCGCGTCGAGCAGCGCGGCCGTCGTCCGACGATGTTCCGCGATCAGGAACGCGACCACAGCACCTGCCAGCAGCCACGGCAGAATGGCGTTCTTGAACTCGGTCCAGATATTCATTCCTATGTCCCCCCTATTGCGCGGAGAAGGCACAACAAGAATTTCCCCGCAGAGCACGGAATCGTCATTCACCGAGTCGGTTTCCCTTCTGAGATCAAGCACACATTTTTCGTAGCCAAAACCCGGCGAACGGGTGGCCAGGGGGAGGTGCTGCGAAAACCACGCCCTTCCCGGTGTTCACATCTGTGGAACGCATGTTTGCCATCCAGATATCACTTTGCCCTGAACCACTCCATTACGTCGGCTGCATTCCTGTCTGGAGGAAACACCGGATAGAACACCTTCTCGATGCGGCCGTCGCGAATCACCAGCGCCATCCGCTTCAGATGTATCGACGACTCGTCTCGATACGGTTCGAACTCGAATGTCGGCAGGCGCAGCGCGCGGGTGAAGGCGAGTGCGCTGTCGCTCAACAGCGGAAATGGCAGATGGAGCCGTTCAACAACTTCGTGCTGATAGTCAGTTGTTTGTGTGCTCAGCCCGTAGACAGCGGACGCACCGAGCGATCGAAGCTCCGCATGGTGATCGCGGAATCCGCATGATTGCGGCGTACAGCCGCGGGCTCCGGGAATCGCATCCCATGCGGCTGACCCCGGATGGTCCGGTCGTCCGGTGCGCGGGTAGATGTAGACCACTGTTCGTCCCGGCAATGCGGCGAGGTCGATTTCCCGGCCATCCGTTGATCTGAGCGGGATGGAAGGAAGGACCATTCCGACGAGGTGATCGCATGCTCCGTCGTCGGTCGGAACGGGTAGATCGTCGGGCAAGGTGTACAGGTCGGAACGCTGCGGCATGAGATCCCACTAACACTTTTTTTACGGCGTGGGTAGGACCTATCGAATTTGGCCACGAACGGGCACCGCGATCTCGGGGAACATCGGGTCGCTTGTGCCAAGCCGAATCACTCCGCTGACAACACCTTGTTTCAGTCGATCTGGAACGAGTCCGATGTCCATCCGAAAACTCTCGGCTGGTCGAGACGGAGATACCTTGATGTCAAGTCCTGGAATGTCGGAGCGCACCGAGGTAATGGCGAACGCACCCTGGCGTCGCGTGATTCCGACGACTTGTGTGAGCCCATCACGCAGCGCAGGCACTCGAAGCAGCTGTTCAAGGTTCACTTCGCCGAAATCCACGACCTCCGGGCTTGCATAAAGATCCGGTTTCACGAACACATTGACTGCAACGGGGACCTCGGGACGAACGGTTTGGTTCGTGTGGATGACGACGCCTTCCTGAAATCTTCCGAACTCGGTGCCTGCGGGCACGTTGACCACTAATGCGTATTCCTGACCGGGAACCACCGTCCGAACGTGCGCCGTGAAGTGGCTTCCAAGTGGCTCCAACTGCGTGATCTCCAGAGGTCGATCATCGTGATTGATGATCTTCACCATGCCTTCACCGCCTTCATCCTGATAGACGCTAAAGAAGACGGCTGGGAACGGCTCCAGCGCAATGACTGGTGTCACAGTACCCCGGACGGTCAGGCGGACAGGCGCGTACGATTGATCACTCCAGCGGACCAGCGCCTCGCTTTCAACGGGGCCGTCAAGACTCGAAGTGTTCCACGTCACGGTGAGCCCGAGCTGATCGTCGTGATCGCCGGCTGGAGTCAGCCGCGCTGTCATACCCGGCTGTGACAACTCGACGTGTTGCACGGACGCACCGGGCGCGGGTCGGTTGACCGCAAACATCTCCCGGACGACGGTGCCGGCCTTTACAGTGCCGAAGTCATGGCTGCTCGTCGTGGCTGGAGCCACAATCGCTTGAGAATGGACGGATGTCGTCAGCCAGAGCAGCAGCGCCGACATCACCATCGAGTGCTTGAAATGCATAGTCGCCAAAATGCGAGGAGACGCTTTCGAAACGTCTCCTCGCAGCAAGGTATTCACCGTGCGGTCAAACTCTAAATGGACACCCAGTAAAACCTGATTTGTCCAAGCTTCAGCCCCTCGTTGACGTAGCTCCAGAACCAATCCTGCAGGCCACCAGCGAACAGAGAGACGCGATCCAGATCCCCGTCTCCGTCGATGTCGGCAAGGATGGAGGTCAGCTCGTTGGTGTACTCCTTAAACACCGACTTGCCACGCTCGCGGACCAGCACCATATGCTCCGTTGAACACACGAGGGCGCTGTCGCTAGGGTCGGTTGCACAGGTGGTTGTCGTCGACTGCGGCTTGCCCTGCGGGCTGCCGAGGGCCCGCGCCCACACTTGGTACGCTGCTGTTTCGTTGACATCACACGGGACCAATGTGCCGCCGCCAGTGGTGCCATCGGGGTCTGTGAGGTTCGTGTTGCACGGCAGTCCGAATACGGCGCCGTCCGCCGGACTGACGAGCGTTCCGGTGCAGTCGTGCGCTGCGTCAAACCCGTTGCCGTCGCACACCACGAAGTTGTCGCTGGCGCCCAGATAGATCTTCGTCTCGATGCCGTCGCCCTTCGTACCGAGCGCGACGAAGATCGTGTGGCGGTTCGAATCGGTCATGTCGACCTTCTTGGCCTTCGTCGGGTCGACGCCAATGATGTTGAGGTTGTAATGTGCTCCGGACGGCGCGCCGTTTCCCGTTTGAGCCAGCAGCGGCGACGCGACCAGCGTCGCGAGCAGTGCGAGTACAACATTCCTCGGCATGTGGTTCCTCCTTGTGCACGTACATCTGTGGTTGATGAGCCTCCACCGATGGCCGAGGGGAACCGAGATCTTGCCTTTGGCAGGTCAGGTCGCGGGGCCTGGATGCGAGACGCATTGCGCTTGAGCAACTGCGGTACCACGATTCAATGAGGGCTGGATGGTTTCGCATATGTCTGGCCTCTTACGTTCCTGGCAAGACATCGCGATGCACGTGACGGGTGTTGTCGGGGTGTTTCTGCGGTAGCGATCACCGCGTGGCGGGCCGCATATTCCTCTTGCAGAATCTGCGCCCGCCGGACAGAGCATCGTTTGGATCCGTTAATTCGTCTATCAGCGGAACAAAATGTAACTTGAGCCTCGACGATGCGGCGGTGAAGGCAGCGAAAGAGATGCGGAGCGTCAGGACGCCGGTACAAGCCTCGCGATGCGGTCGTCGCCAGTGACAGGGCTTCCTCGTCCATCGCGGTTGTTGGTTGCGAAGTACAAGTAACCGTCAGGCGCCGACACCACGTCGCGAATGCGGCCGAATTGCCCCTCGAGCAGGCGTTCCTGGGCGGTGATTCGGCGCGAAGCCGAATCGACTCGAAGACGCAGCAGATGCGTCCCGCGCAGCGCGCCCACGAACAGGTTGTTCGCGAATTGCACGAACCGCTGTCCCCGGTAGAAGGCGGCGCCGCTCGGCGCGACCGCGGGGTTATAGAACGTAACCGGCTCACGCATCGCCGGCATCGTCCGGCTGCCTTCGATCGTGGGCCATCCGTAGTTGACGCCTCCGTCGATCACGTTTATCTCGTCATTCCCGGTTGCGCCATGCTCCGATTCCCACAGATCGCCGGTGGCCGGATTCCAGTCAATCCCCTGCGGGTTGCGGTGGCCGTACGAATAGATCGGTGAGCTGAACGGATTGCCACGCGGCGTCGTACCGTCGGGGTTGATGCGCAGAATCTTTCCAGCCAGCGACGCGACGTCCTGCGCGAGCTGTTCGGTGGCGGCGTCGCCCGCAGTGATGTAGAGGAGCCCGTCAGGGCCGAAGCGGAGTCGGCCGCCGTCGTGAATGACGTTCGCGGGAATGTTGTCGAGGAGGACGATCCGTTCGCCGAGTTTGTTGCCGGATTCGCGGTACCGGACGACACGGTTCACCGGCCGGCCGGCAGACGTTCGTGCCGTGTAATACAGATAGACGAGTCCGTTCGATGGAAACGACGGATCGAGCGCAAGTCCGAGGAGTCCGGCCTCCCCCTCGCCGAAGACGTCGTCCAGCGTCAGCGCGACCTGCGACGCTTGTCGTGTGATGTCGATGATCTGGACGCGTCCGGGCCGTTCGGTCACGAACAGTCGTCCGTCTGGAGCAAACACAAACGCCCACGGAATTTCGAGACTCGCGACGACGACCTCGACGCGGAAGCGGACGCCATCCTGGGTGGTGAACACCGGTCCGTCAGATCGGGCGGGGGGCGAGGGGGTGACAGCAGGTGTTGGATTCTGCGGTTTGCTGTCACAGGCGCGCGCCTGCAGCGTCTCGCCGGCCGCGAGCAGCGTCAACGCGAGCAGCGTTACGCCGCGCATACCCATGATGATGGCATGGCATCAAGCGCGTTTAAGTCATCTAAACATTCGCGCCTCCGCGTTAGAATCCGCGATCACGTCGCCGAGACGACATATGAGCGGAACCCAGCTGAAACCTATTGCAACGAATGCGGCCATCGCTGCCGCAATCCTTATCGCCGCCACAGCCTGCAGCTCGAGCGGAGCCCAGGAAACGGCCGGTCTGCGTAATCCGGCGGCGCTCACCGAACAGGCACCGGCGACGTTTTCAGCCGCCTTCGACACGAGCAAGGGGCGCTTCGTCGTGGAAGTGCATCGTGAATGGGCGCCGCTCGGCGCCGATCGCTTCTACAACCTCGTGAAAAGCGGATTCTTCAACGACGTCAGATTCTTCCGCGTGATCGGCGGCCAGCTGGCGCAGTTCGGGATGCACGGCGATCCAGCCGTTCAGGAAGCATGGCGTGATGCCGCCATCCAGGACGATCCCGTCAGGCATGGAAACACGCGCGGCACGGTGTCTTTTGCCACCCGCGGCCCGAACACACGGACCACACAGCTCTTCATCAACCTGAGGGACAACGGCGCCTACGACCGACTAGGATTCGCGCCGTTCGCCGAAGTTGTCAGCGGTATGGACGTCGTGGATCGGTTGTACTCGGAGTACGAAGAACGTCCGGAGCAGCCGCTCATCGACGAGGAAGGAAACGCCTACCTGACGCGGGAGTTTCCGAATCTCGACTACATCCAGAAGGCTGCACTGGTTGGTGGCTAACCACGAGCCACCAACCACGAACTACTACAAGCCAGCACCACTAACCTACGTACAGAGTCCGTCTCCGGTACGCAGCATGTCCCTCGTGAACCATTCGTGTTTCTCGTGAATCTGCACGAGCCGTGAGAAGACGTCCACGGTCCCGGGGTCTTCGTGTTCATCGGCGATTTTCGCGGCGTGCCGCATCTCCTTGATGACCACAAGCAGATTGCGATTCGCTTCCTCGACCATCTCACGCATCGTCGAATGCGGGGCGGCGGCAGCGACGGAGGCGAGATCGGCCGCGGCGATCAGGTGAGCCGGCGGATCCTGTCCGATCATCCGGACGCGTTCCGCAAGCTCGTCGAGCGTTGGCAGCACGTCTTCGGCGAGTTGATCGAACAGCTTGTGGAGATCCCTGAACAACGGGCCGTAGGTCTGCCAGTGATAGTGCTTGTAGTTCGCGTACAGCACGAACGCGTTGGCGACCTGACGCTGCAAGGCCTGAATGACGGGACTTTCGGGTTTGTTCTCGCGCGTCAGCTCATGCGTAATCGACTTGACGTCGGTCGTGCTGACGGTTTTCTGGCTTGTGCCCATGTGGTGCGCTCCTGTGCGCGGCGAGGCTGCCGCAGATTTTCAGCACGCCACACGCAAGCGCTGCGCCACGCGACAGCGCGAAAGCTCATCATCCGGCGACGCTTGCGACGGTCTTGTCGACCAGCAGCAGAAACGCGCGGATCGCCTTTTCGAGATGTTCTTCCGGCGTGTCCTCCTCCTTGCAGTGCGAGAGTCCCCTGGCGGACTGCGCGAACAGCATGACGACCGGCATATGGGGCACCATCTCCGCCGCGTCGTGCAGCGGGCCGGACGGCAGTTTCGGCGCGTCTCCGGTCACCTCGCGGACCGACTCTTCGCAGAGATCGAGCAAATGAGGATCGAAGGGACGCGGCTCGATTCGAAACAGCGGTCTCCATTCGACTGACACGCGATTCTCGTCGGCAAAACGCCGCGATGCATCCTGTGCCTCGCGGACCATGAGCGCGAGCACATCGGGATCGAGCGCGCGCTGATCGATCGAGATTTCCGCCACGCCCGGCACGGCGGTGACGATTCCGGGTTCGACTTTCACGAGGCCTACGGTGCAGACAACGCCGGCACCGGGCCTGGAATGACGCTTGGCGATTTCACGGCATTCGAGCGCGGTTGCCGCCGCTGCCAGAAACGCGTCGCGGCGCATCGCAATCGGCGTCGACCCGGAATGTGCCGCCTGGCCGACGAACCGCACCATGTGGCGCTCCAGGCCAAACGTCCCAAGGACGACGCCAGCGGAGCGATTCAACGATTCGAGCACCGGCCCCTGCTCGATGTGCATTTCGAGGTACGCGCGCGCGTCGATGCGTGCGAGTTCCTGCCTGGCGTTCAGCATTGTGTCGAGCGACACACCGTGGCCGCGCAACGCATCCCCGAGACGGATGCCGTCGGCGTCGCGCAGCTCTCGTACCTCGTCCACCTTGAGGCGCCCCGCTGCGGCCGACGAGCCGAGAAGGCTGCGGCCGAAACGCGCCCCTTCTTCATCGGCCCAATCGACCAGTCGAAGCGTCACCGGCGGCTTCGACGGCCGTGCGTATCGGCGAAGTGCTTCGAGTGCGACGAGGACACCGAGCGTGCCGTCCAGCCATCCGCCATTGGGCACCGAGTCCAGGTGCCCGCCGACAATGACCGTTCTGCTCGATTCACCTGGAAGCGTGATCCAGTTGTTGCCAGCCGCATCGGGCACCGGTGTAAGACCGAGCGGCGAGACCTTCTGCCGTAGCCACTCGCGCGCTTGCGCCCATACCGGCCCCCATGCCACACGCTGAGCACCCTCGGGCGTCGAGGTGAGCGCCGCAAGCTCACGGAGGTCACCAATGACACGTTGCGCGCTACTGTGCAGCTGGTTGCCGATTGCGTCGGACATTTGGGCATTATCGTCATTTACTTCTGGCCGGCGCATCGGGCACAATTCACGCCGCACAGCGCGCGCACATGCCCATGAAAGGCCGTCCTGCGGTCTTCGCGCTCGTCATTGGCGGCTGGATGGCTGCTGCGCTGTCTACCGTTCAGACATCTGCTCCACAACCTCTAGATCCACAACGTGTAGGGGCCGACCTTAAGGTCGACCCCTACGCGAAGATCGGCCCCTCCGCTCCAACAGACATCAAGGCTGTTCTCGATAGGTACTGCATTACCTGCCATAGCGAGCGACTCCACACCGCCGGCCTCGTGCTCGAAGGCATTGACGTCGCCAATCCGGCGGCCCACGCCGAGGTCTGGGAGCGCGTGATCACCAAGCTCCACGCGAGGTCGATGCCGCCGGCAGGAATGCCGCGGCCTGAGGTGGCCACCTATGACGCGATGGCGGCGGCGCTCGAGGCCGCGATCGATCGCGCATGGGCGGCAAACCCGAACCCCGGCAGGATTGCGGCGGTCCATCGCCTCAATCGCGTGGAATACAACAACGCCATCCGCGATCTCTTCGCGCTCGACATCGATGTGACGTCGAAGCTGCCTGGGGACGAGACCGCCGACGGCAGCTTCGACAACTTCGCGGACGTCCTGTCGATTTCGACCGCGCACCTTGAACGGTATCTCTCGGTCGGCCGCCAGGTCACGCGGCTCGCCGTCGGCCTGCCGCCCACCGTGCCGAGCGTTGAGCGGTTCGAGATCCCGCTGCATGTCATCCAGGACGATCTTCAGAGCGAAGACCTGCCGTTTGGATCCCGTGGTGGCATGGCGATTCGCTATGACTTCCCGGTTGATGGGGAGTACGTCATCAAGATCCGCCTGCGACGGCAGTATCAGGATTACGTCATGGGCATGGGGTGGCCGCAACAGCTCGACGTCCGACTCGATGGCGCGCTCGTGAAGCGGTTCACCGTAGGGGGTGAAGGAAAAGGACGGCCCGCTGCGGCCAGTTACGCCGGCGATGGCGAGCCGGGATTTGCCGGCGACGACGAGTGGGAAAAGTACATGCAGCAGGGCGCGGACGCCGGGCTCGAAGTGCGCGTCCCCGTCAAGGCAGGCCCGCGGGTCGTCGGCGTCTCATTTGTCAGGCAGATGTGGGAGCCGGAGGGAATTCCCCAGCCGCAACAGCGTGGGCGTGTCCTGACCAACGATCAGATATACATGGGCTACGCGAGCGTGGGCGCGGTGTCGATTGCGGGCCCGTATGCAGGCCCAGGCTCGGCGAAGGATACGCCTAGCCGTCGTGCGATTTTCGTGTGCGAGCCACGTCGAGTGTCCGACGAGCGCGAGTGCGCCGCGAAGATCCTCACGAAGGTCGCCCGTTTGGCGTATCGACGGCCGGCGACACCGGCAGATGTTCAGGCGCTCCTGCCATTCTTCGACAATGGAAGACGGGAAGGGGGCAGCTTTGATGCCGGGATTCAGCTCGCGCTCGAGCGCGTGCTGGTCGATCCCGACTTCCTGCTGCGCCTGCACCGTGATGTTGCCGGGTCGGAAAGGACCCGGCCTACCGCGTATCGACTGCCGGATCTCGAGCTCGCCTCGCGCCTGTCCTTCTTCCTGTGGAACAGCATTCCAGACGACCGGTTGCTCGACGCCGCCGAGCGCGGCCAATTGTCGAAGCCCGCAACGCTCGAGCAGCAGGTGCAGCGGATGCTCGCCGATCCTCGGGCGACGCGTGCCTTGGTCGACAATTTTGCCGCTCAATGGCTGAACCTGCGTCGCGTTCGTGAGGTCGTCGTCGATCCGGACATCTACCCGGACTTCGACGAGAGCCTGCTTCAGGCCTTTGAAGACGAGACGAGGCTGTTTCTCACGAGCACGCTACGCGAGGATCGCAGCGTGCTTGATCTACTGCGCGCCAACTACACGTTCGTGAACGAACGTCTCGCGCGGCATTACGGCATTGCCGGAATTTACGGCAGCCGCTTCCGCCGCGTCACATTGCCCGATTCCGATCGGCGCGGTGGCCTGCTCGCGCACGGGTCGATACTGGCGACGACGTCGTATCCGAACAGGACATCGCCGGTGCTTCGAGGCAAGTGGCTGCTCGACAACATGTTTGGCACGCCTCCGCCACCGCCGCCGCCGGGCGTGAACACCACGCTCGACGAACCGACGGGAGGCGCGCTGCCACCGACCATTCGCGAGCGGCTCGCCAAGCATCGCACCAACGCCGTCTGCTCGACGTGTCACTCCGCCATCGATCCGCCGGGTTTCGCGCTCGAGAATTTCGACGCGATCGGGGCGTGGCGCACGACGGATGAATCGGGGAAGCCGGTCGACGCGACTGCCACGCTCGTCGGCGGTACGACGGTTGACGGGTTGTCGGGGTTGCGCAGGCTGCTGCTCGAACAGCCGGGGCAGTTTCCCGCGACGCTCACCGCAAAACTGATGGCGTACGCGCTTGGCCGCCGTCTCGAGTACTACGATCGGCCCGCCGTTCGTCAAATTGTCCGCGACGCGGCCGCCAATGACTACCGGTGGTCGTCGCTCGTCATGGGCATCGTGAAGAGTCCCGCGTTTCAGATGCGGGCACCTCAAGTGGCTACGAACTGATCGAAGGAGCGCATAGATGTCCTTCCTCACTTCCAAAGCGTTGCCGCGGCGGACGGTCTTGCGTGGGCTTGGCGCGGCGGTCGCGCTGCCGTTTCTCGACGCCATGCTTCCTGCGGCTTCGCTCCGCGCACGGGCGGCTGGCGCGCCGGTGCAGCGCTTCCAGACCTTCTATGTGCCAAATGGGATGGCGATGGAGTACTGGACGCCGAAGGGCGTCGGGAACGCCTTCGAGCTGTCGCCGATCCTCGAACCGCTCGCGCCGTTCCGCAATCAGCTGCTCGTGCTGTCGGGACTCAAGGCGAACTGGAACTACATCCACGCGGGAGCGTCCGGTTCGTTTCTCACCGGCACGACGCGCGGCGGCCGCAACGAAGTGGAGATCTTCGCCGACGTGTCGATGGATCAGATCCTCGCGAAACGGTTTGCCGCCGAGACGCAGGTCGCCTCGCTCGAGCTGGCGATGGATCCGCCGAACAACGCGGGGGCCTGCACCGGCAATTTGAGCTGCGTCTACACGCACACCCTGTGCTGGCGGAACGCGACGCAGCCGCTGCCGATGGAATACAACCCGCGCGCCGTGTTCGAGAAGCTGTTCGGCGACACCGGCAGCACCGAAGCGGCCGCGCGTGAAAAACGCCTGCGGCAGCAGAAGAGCATTCTCGATTCGGTGACGGACAAACTGGCGAAGCTGAGACGCGAGCTGGGTCCCGGCGACCAGGACAAGATGAACCAGTACACCGAGTCGGTGCGTGACGTCGAGCGGCGCATCGGGCAGGCCGAAAAGCAGACCGTGGAGCTGCCGTCGCTGGAACAACCGCAGGACGTGCCGCCGGTGTTCGAGGACCACCTCGCGTTGATGCTCGATCTCCAGCTGCTCGCGCTGCAGTCGGATCTGACGCGCGTCATCTCGTTCATGATCGGCAAGGAACAGAGCGCACGTCCGTACCCGCAGATCGGCGTGCCGGAAGCGCACCATCCGCTCTCGCATCACAGCAACGTTCCGGAGCTCATCGCGCGGATGTCGAAGATCAATCGCTACCATGCGGAGCTGTTCGCGAAGTACGTCGGGCGGCTGCGTGCGACGCAGGACGGAGACGGCTCGCTGCTGGATCACATGACGATCCTGTACGGAGCGGGCATCTCGAACAGCAACGCGCATTCCGGCGACAACCTGCCGATCGTGCTCGTGGGCGGCGGAGCAGGGAAGTTGAAGGGGGGCCGGCACCTGCACTACGAGAACAAGCCGCTGATGGCCAACCTGCTCGTCACGTTGATGGACAAGCTCGATGTGCCCGTCGATCATCTCGGCGGCAGCACCGGGCATCTCGAAATCGACACGCTCTCAGGCGTGTGAGTTCGCGAAGGGTGGCGGAAGCCAGATGTTAACGCGTGTCCTTCGTTGTTTGGTTGCGGCCCTCGTCGCTGTGGGCTACATGGCGACTGTCCGGGCAGCGGACGGCATAGCGCTGATCGACGCCGCGAAGAATGCCGACACCGCGGCCCTCCGATCGCTGCTCAAGCAACGTGTCGACGTCAACGCGGCCGCCGCCGACGGAACAACCGCCCTGCACTGGGCGAGCTATCGCGACGATGTGGAGAGTGCGGATCTGCTGATTCGCGCCGGCGCCAAAGTCAATGCGGCAAACGATCTTGGCGCCACGCCTCTCTGGACCGCGAGCATGAACGGGAGCGCGGCGATGGTCCGGACGCTGCTCCAGGCGGGCGCGGACCCAAACGTTGCCCTCCTGCTCGGCGAGACGCCGCTCATGGCCGCGTCGCGCGCCGGCAGTTCCGACGTGGCCGCGCAACTGCTCGACAAGGGCGGGAAGGTGAACGCGCGGGGTGCGCGCGGGCAGACCGCGCTCATGTGGGCCGTGTCAGAGCAGCATCCTGAGGTCGTGAAGGTCCTGCTGGCGCACGGCGCCGACCTCCACGCCAAGTCGGACGTATGGAGCGACATGATGGCCGTGCCGCCCCACGGCAAGCCCGAGTACAACCGGTTGATTCCCCATGGCGGCGACACCGCGTTGATGTTTGCCGCGCGTGTCGGCGATCTCGCATCGGCCAAACTGCTGCTCGCCTCCGGTGCCAACGTCAACGACGCTGATGCCTGGGGCGTGAGCGCGATGGTGCTCGCGGCGCATTCCGGCTTCACCGAGATGGTGGAATTCCTGCTGGACAAGGACGCCGATGCCAACGCGATCGGCCCCGGGTTCACCGCGCTGCACGAGGCGGTCATGCGGCGCGACGAGCGGATGGTCGCCGCGCTACTCGCGCACGGCGCGAACCCGAATACGCCGCTGCAGACCTGGACACCGGAGCGTCGATCGTCGGCGGACTTCAATTTCTCGCCATCGCTCGTCGGCGCCACGCCGTTCTGGCTCGCTGCGCACTTCCACCAGCCGGCCGTCATGCGTCTGCTCGTGAAGCAGGGCGCCGATCCGCTGTTCGTCCTCCGCAACGAGTACTACGTGAACGACCTCAACGACCGGCGGACGCAGGCATCGACCGCGCTCATGGCGGCGCTTGGCGTCGGCGGTGGTCGCGCCTGGGTGCTCCCCGATCGCGCTCAGCTCGAGGCGCTGGTACTCGAAAGCGTGAAGCTCGCGATCGACCTCGGCGTCGACGTGAACGCCGTCAACACCGATGGCCGCACCGCGCTCGACATCGCGCGTGCCTCGAAGCTCGAGGCCGCTGTGAAGCTGCTCATGGACCACGGCGCCAAACAAGGAAAGTCAGCTCCGTAGAGGCGGACCTGTCCGCCGACAGCGAGGTAACGTATGGCCGCGAAACAAAAAGATCGAAAGCGCCAGGACCAGAAGACTGTCAGCCGACGCGATTTCGTCAAGAGCGGCGCTGCCGCCGGCGTCGGCGCCGCCGTTCTGACGACGTCTGGAACCGCGTTGGCGCAGGGAGTGTCCCCGGTTAACGCGATCCGATGGAACTACGAGGCAGACATCGTCATCATCGGCGCCGGGTGCACCGGACTTCCAGCCGCCATTCGCGCACGCGACCTCGGCGCATCGGTCATCGTCATCGATCAGAACTTCGATCCCGGCGGCAAGATGCTGCATAGCGGTGGGCAGATTTCGCTTGGCGGCGGTGATCCGCTCCAGAAGAGGGATATCGAGGGCAAAGGCGATCCGGAAGGGTTCGTCACGGCCCCGCGGCAACACAGCATCGCGGAACTGACCGAAGATCCAGACTTCCTGTTCAGGGACCACACCGACTGGTCAGTGATGGATGCCGCGGCGCAGGCGCCGTACCGGTACAACGAACGCGATCTCCATCGCGCGTATGCCGACAACTGTTACGCCACCAGGGAATTCCTGATGGCGAACTACGTCCGCATGGGCCGCGTCTCCGGCACACACGGCAATGGCGGGATGTCGCGAGCCAGGCGCGCGGTGACGTTCTTCATGGAAGGTGCGACGACAGACGTCAAGAAGGGAACGGTCTCGAAACAGGATGCGGGGATCGCCGGCAAGAGCTCGAGCCACTTTGCGCCACGGTTCATGGAAGACGGAACCATGGTCGCCAGCAAGGGCGCTCGCACCAACGGCGCCGCGCTCGCGAGGCCGCTGGAGTTCAGCGCGCGTGAAAAGGGCGTCAGGTTCATCCTCAACCGCCACATGGACGAGATCATCCGCGAGCAGCAGTTCTCGGGGAGAGTCGTCGGCATTCGGGCCAGCTATTCACCGCGGTTCGATCCGCAGACCGGTGCGCAGCTGCAGAGTCTCTGGCAGAACGGCAACATCGACGACCGCGCCGAGACGATCTACATCAGGGCTCGCAAGGCGGTCATCATCGGCGCCGGAGGGCACGGCGCCAACGCGCAGTTCCGCAGCATGTTCTATCCGGCATGGCGGGAGCCCGCATTCGTCTCGAGCGGGTGGGCCCTGCTGGGACCGCGCGGTCAGGACGCCAGCGGCATCATCGCGGGCATGAGAGTCGGGGCGAACCTCGCCGGAATGCAGCAGAACCTGTCTTACGGGAGCACGTTCCATTTCCCTGGCAACCTGGCGACGCGGGATCCCTACACCGACATGCTTCCGGGACATCCAACCTTCTCGATGCGCGGCTCGACGGGCATCAATCTCGCCACCGATTCGTTCCAGCACCTGATCGTCGTGAACCAGGTTGGCAAGAGGTTCTTCAACGAAATGTTGATCACGACGCGGCAGGGTGGCGCCGCGTTTCCCGCTGGGCCGGGCAAGGGGCAGCCGAAGAAAGGGCTCGATCACGTGCAGCTCGATTGGCGCAATGCCAGCGCGGAGAATATCCGGGCGACCTACTCGGAGCCAAACAGCATTCATGCTGCCCTCGCGATGAACGAGGGGTCGAAGGCGCCGGATTTCTTCTCCGGACCGGTCTGGGCCATCTTCGACCGCGCTGCGGTGGAGCGTGACCGCTGGAACATCGATCCGCCGTTCACCTCGCCGACCAACGGCTTCTTCTTCAAGGCCGACACGATCCAGGAACTGGCGGCGAAGATTCATGCGGGCCATGAATTCCAACGTGTGCCGCTGACGCATCTGGCGGAAACCGTGGCGAGGTGGAATTCCTACGTGGACAAGGGAAGCGATCCCGAGTTCGCGCGCGGGTCAGACGTGCCGATGCACCGCATCGACACGCCGCCGTTCTACGCGGCGACACTCTATCCGGTCTGGCACGACTCGTACGGCGGGTTGCGTATCAACGGGAAGGCCCAGGTCATCGACATGCAGGGCGAAGTCATACCCGGCCTGTATGCAGGTGGAGAGTCGAGCGGCGGCGGCAATCAGCATGGCCTCGGCAGGGCGCTCGTCCATGGCTACATCGCCGGGACGAATGCCGCTCGTGAAGGAACGTCCTAGCATGGAGCAATCCCCGATCGCGAACCCCGAAGACCGGCCCGAATCCACCGTCGAGTCTCACGCCGTGAGCGTTGTCGCCTGGGATATCCCGTCAGCGATCGTCGCCGGCGAAAAGTTCAGGATGAAGGTCGGGATCAAGTGCGCCGATGAATGCGACCTGGCCAACATGGAGTTTGGAGTCTTCGACGAGAACGGGACGCAAGCAGCCACGGGGATGCTTCCTCCTGAACGCTGGCCCGGGACGACCGGCCTGCACGTCGCGGAGGTCGAGCTCGAAGCTCCTGCCGCGGAAGGCCTTCACACATGGAGCGTCAAAGGTCCCTCGGTGAGGCTCGGGGCAAGCTCGGAAGGCGCCGACGAGGTCGCGCACGCCGCGGAATCGATCAGTTTCGGCGTGAGAGTCGTCGATCGACCCGAGTTCCTGATGACCGTGGAGGCAGTTGACGGAGGCGATCAGACGCCGCTCAGCGGCGCTCGTGTCGTGATGCACCCGTATAGAGCCATCACCGACGAGCGTGGCATCGCGCAGGTGCGCGTCGCGAAAGGTGCGTACAGGCTTTTCGTGTCGCAGACCCGCTACGTGACGTTCGGTCTGCCAGTCGAAGTGGAAGGAGATATGACCGCGCGAGCGGAGCTCTACGTCGAGCCTCTCACCGAACGCAACTGAACGATCCGAACGTTTCCGAACGATCCGAACGTTATTTGGGCGGCCCGTAGTCCTTGTTGTTGACGCTCGTCGGATGCGGGTCTCCGCGGTGACACGTCCAGCAGGTGACGGCCTGCATTCCGTTCGGGAACACACCGGTGCCCGGGAAGTTCGTATTGATCTGCCGAACCAGCAAAATCATGTTCCGGGCGATGTCCTTGCGTGGATTCGCCTCCGCCTCGAACGGCCGGCCGCCACCGTGACAGAACGAGCAGTCGACGCGAAGTGAGTTGCGGAACTCGTGCATGACGCCCCCGCCATGGACCTGTGTGCCGGGTGGCAGCACCTTCAAATTCACGCCGGGCGTAATCTGCGGAGGGGGCCCGCCGAGCGCTTCGTTGCGGTTGTAGAACTCCCTGGGCGGCTCGGTCTCCGGCTTGACGCTGCCACGGTGGCACGTCGTGCAGTCCACTTCGTGGTAGCCGGCCGGGAACACCCCGGTACTGCTGGGGAAGCTGCCGTCGATCTGCCGCACGATGGCGATCATCTTCCGGGCGATGTCTTTCTTCGGATTGCTGTCGCTCGCCAGGTCACCCTGCACATGGCAGTACGTGCACTGCACGCCAAGCGCTTCGTTGAACAGCTGCATGGTGAAGAGCATGTCGGTGTTCGGCGCGAGCACTTTGAGGTTGGTCGGCGCGGGCGGTTGCGCACCGGCCCTCTGGGCTGGCGCCGGTTGTTGCGCGGCGAGCGTCGTCGAGAGCGCGAGACAGATCAGCAGAATCACAAGGCGCATCGGCATGAACCTTAAGATGACGAAGAGGGCGTCATTGTAGTGCTGTTACGCGAACGTTTCGAACGAAGAACGATCCGAACGTTCAGAACGATCCGAACGACTCGATCGATCCGAACGATCTAAACGTTCGCAGTCAACCGTGCCTGCGTAGGTCTTCCCATTTCCAGCGCTGTCACGATGTGATCGAGCGTCACAGGCGCGCGCACGAACACCTCGTCCCCCACCGCGGCGGAAATCGCGTTGAGCACGGCACAGCAACCGGCGGCGACCGGCGGCTCGCCGATGCCGCGGGCGCCCACGGGCGTTTCGGGATCCGGAAGTTCGACGGCCGCCCAGTCCATGTGCGCCGGCACGTCGAGAATGGTCGGCGGCTTGTTCTGGTAGAACCTGCGCGCCAGCGGTACGCCGTACCGCTGGTCGTACACCCAGCGCTGGCCGAGCGCGTGGCCGATGCCGAGAATCGAGCGGCCGAGTACCTGGCCTCCGAGTGACGCCGGGTGGATGACGGTTCCCACGTCGGCGACGCAGAGATAGTCCAGGATGCGGTACACGCCGGTCTCGACGTCCGCCTCGACCTCGGCAAACGCCGCCACGAACGACAACGACGTGCCGTCGCGTGGGTACTTGTCTTTCGCGACCGCCATCAGCCCCTGTCCCGCGAGCGCCGCGGCCGCGCGTTTGGTGAACGCGTTCACGTCGTCCGGCACCTGATGACCGTCGTAGATGCCTCCGAGCTCGATGGCGCGCTGGGCGGCGCGGGCGAGCGGCATGCCCGCACCGCCACCGCGGCGTGCGACCCGCTCGTTGGCGACGACATAGTCTTCGGGCCGGCCGCCGAGGTCCATCGCCGCGATCTGCTGCAGCTTCTTGATGCCGTCCGTGGCCGTGGCATGCGCCGCGCGCGTCATGGCATGAACTGTCTGACTGCCGCCGGAGACACAGCTCCACGGCAGGTTCCGCGACGTGTCACCCCACGTGAGTACGACCTTTTCCCAGGGCATACCCATCATCTCGGCGGCTACACGCTGACAATCGGAAAACGACTCCGTCCCGAGGTTGCCGATACCGGTCTGGACGTACATCCGGCCGTCCGGCTTGAGGATGAACAAGCCGTCGAAGCCGACTGAGCCCGCGTTGTACGCGCTGATCGCAACGCCGCTGCCGCGCACCTTGTTGCCGTCGCGCACGCCGCTGCGCGCTTTGCGTTCATCCCACTTGAACATCTGAGCGCCCTTGTCGAGCGCCTCTTTGACGAAACAGCTGGTGGAGTAGGCTCGATTGCCGCGTGGGTCGGCGGGACCGAACTTCGCCTTGCCGGCCGGCGCGTTGATCTTGCGGATCTCGACCTGGTCGACGCCGAGCTTGCGCGCGGCCTTGGCAATCACCGGCTCCATGAGCACGATGCCCTGCATGCCGCCAGGCTGGCTCTGCGCACGGCGAGGCGGCGTGTTGGTAATCGCCGTTACCCCGCGCCAGCGCATCGCCTCGGGTTGAAACAACAGCGACGCGAAGCGGCTGGCCGTGTTGCCGTCATTGCCCGGTCCGTAGGGGCCGCCTTCGACCACCGTGAACATGTCGAGCGCGGTGATGCGGCCTTCCTTCGTCAACCCGATCTTCATCCGTCCATGAACCGCCGGACGCGCGCCGCCAATCCCGTGCTCTTCCTCGCGGCTGACACGCATCTGCACGGGCTGGCCTGTCTTCTTCGAAAGGAGCGCCGGGATGATGTCGGTGACCGACCCCGTTCCCTTACTTCCATAACCGCCGCCGCAGTACTCGCTGACGAGCACGACGTCTTCCGGCTTGAGATCCAGCCAGCGCACGACCGACATCACGGTCTGCACCGTGCTCTGCGTCGACAGGTGAATGAACAGTTTGCCGTTCTGCCAATAGGCCATCGACGTGCGGCTCTCGAGGCACTGATGGCTCGTGTTCGGCGTGACGAAGGTTTCGTCGAGTACGAGGTCCGCTTTCTTGAAGCCAGCCTCGAGGTCACCGTACGACCAGCTCGGATCGGTGTCTTTCCCCATCGGCAGACGGCCGGCGTTGTACTCGTCGACTTCCGCCTGGGTCCATTTCAAATCCATCACTTCGGGGATCGGTGCAGGCTGCCCTGGCGCGGCGGTGGGCCGTATCCAGACATTGCCCTCGACGCGCGCGTTCGGTGCACCCGGCAGCAGCGACGCAACCGGATCCGTGCTGTGCGGCAACCGCTCCCACTTGATCTTGAGCCGTTCGATCGCCTCCGCGGCCGTGAGCTCGTCGACGGCGGCCACGGCGAGCACCGGTTCGCCCTGATAGAGCGGCTCGTTGGTCAGCGCCTTCTCACTCCTCGGATTCGCTCTGATGAGGACGCCGGCGTCGCTGACCTGATCTTTCGGCCCGGGAACTTCGTCCGCGGTGAGAATCGCTCGCACGCCGGGCATCGCGAGCGCGGCGCTCGTGTCGAGGCTTCGGACCCGTGCGTGAGGGAACGGACTGAGGAGCAGTTTGGCGAACAGCATCCCCTCGGCGCGGAAGTCTTCCGCGTACTTCGAGCGGCCTGTCACCTTGGCTCTCAGATCCGGGGTCGTATAGTTCTGTCCGACGAGTTTCTTGTCAGCCATGCTCACACCTCGTCGTGTGCGTGGGTGTCAATGATCCAGCGCTCCGGATCATGGTGATGGAGAAACTCCTGGCGACTGATGTCGCCGAAGATCATCCCGTTGGTAATCCATCGCTTCTCCGGACGAATCGCGAAATAGACGTGCGCGATCGTCAGACCAACCAGTCCGATGCCCGACAGGCCGTGCAGGACGTACATCACGCCCCACGTCGTATCGCTGAACAGATAGGGATTGCGGACGAAGAGTGGAGTTTCCACCCGGTTCATCATGAAGATCCCGGTCGGGACCGTCGCGAGCGCTGACAAGACGATGGCCGTGTGGTACATCTTGTTGTCCCACGGATATTTCGCAGCCTTCCGCGGCGCCGGCGCGCTGCGGCCGATGGCTCTCTTGAAGCGTGTGATCGCCTCGCGCGCATCTTCCTTGTTCAACCAGATCGACCAGAAGTCGAGCCAGAAGCTCGCGTGGATGATGTGGTACACGATGGAAACGGAGAGGACGAGTCCCGCGATCCAGTGGATCTCGATCCAGTTGAACTGCAGCCCGAGCACTGGCGCCGACGCTGTCCCGAGGAGCGTCAGCATCGACGCCGCCATGATCCAGTGGAACATCCGGGCGGCGAGCGAATGCCGCGTTACGCGCGCGGGCACTTTGGCCGCTGCCGCTTCGTTCACCGGCGCGGTGACCGGTCCTTCCGGCTTCGGCCAGAACTTCACAAACAACGTGTGCGCCAGCATGAACCCGATGCCAAACGCGAATGCGACGTAGACCAGGCCCCACTGCGCGTGGATGGGCGTGTCCTCGCCCCAGGGGTTGATGCCCCACTGCATCAGGAAGTTCGTCATACCTGTGCCTCTCCCCTGACTGCGCGTTTCACCAGGTTCTTCACCAGCGGGATCTTGTAGCCGTTGTGGGCGAGCGGACGGGCGCCCTGCGTCGCGAGGTCGCCGGCCATCGTCGCGGTCGCTTCGTTCCGCGCCTTGCCTGCGATGGCAGCTTCGACAGCCGTCAGTCGCATCGGATGCGCGGCGACGGCATTGACGACGACACGAGAGTCGCTGATCGTGCCGTTGGAAACCTTCAGCGCCGCCGCGATGTTGACGAGCGGGAAGTCCCACACCTGGCGCTCGCGGATTTTCTCGAAATAGAACTCCGCGCCCGCCCACGTGGCCGGAATACGAATGGCCGTCAGCAGCTCGCCGGGCTGCAGCACGGTCATCCGCGTGATGTCCACCGACGGCCCGATGAAGTAGTCCTGTGCGTTGACGACGCGCTCACGTCCAGATGAGCGAATCACCATCTGCGCATCGAGCGCGATGAGCGCGGGCGCCGTATCGGACGGGTTGACGGCGACGCAGCGGTTCGCGTCGAAAATCGCATGCTCGCGGTTGATGGCCGTTGGCGTGTCGGCGTAGCAGATGTTGCCGCCGGCCCGATAGCAGGTCCACCCTGAACGGTAATACCAGCAGCGCGTGTCCTGCGACACGTTGCCCCCGAGCGTCCCTTGATTCCGAATCTGCGGCGACGCGACCAGCGCCGCGGCCTGCGACAGCAACCGGAAGCTCTCCTTGACCATCGCATTATTCGCCACGTCGGTCAGCGTCGTCGTCGCGCCGATCTCGAGACCGCCATCGGCGGCCTTCTTCACACCTCGCAGTGCTTCGACGCCGCTGAGATCGACGACAACCTGCCGGCGCTTGTTGCGATCCTTGAACCAGTCGAAAGTGTCGAGGCCGCCGGCGAGTACCCACGCATCCTTGTCGTACTGCTCGAGCAGCGCGGCGGTGTCTTCGACGGTCGTCGGCTGAAACAGCTCGAAGACGGGCATTACGTCATGGATGATTGCCATCTCCGTCTCCCTTGAATTTACGTCGTCGTCTTCTGCATGTACGCGGCACCGCGCATCATGGCGCGGAGGATCTTGTCGTAGTCCGCGCAGCGGCACAGATTGCCGGAAATCCCGTGAGCCAGTTCTTCACGCGTCGGCTTCGGGTTCGTCTTGAGGAAGCCGACGGCCGACATGATGAATCCCGACATGCAGAACGCACACTGGAATCCCTGCTCGTCGATCACCGCCTGCTGCACCGGATGCAGCGTGCCGTCCGGGCGCTCGAGTCCTTCGATGGTCTGAATCTTCCTGTTGCGGACCGTGTGTGTGAGGATCGAACACGAGTAATGCGGGACATCGTCGATGAGGACGGTGCACGCGCCGCATTCAGATCGATCGCAACCCAGCTTGGTTCCGGTCAGCCCAAGCTTGTAGCGCAGCGTCATCGCGAGCGTTTCCTGCTTCATCACGTCCACGCGCCGCATCTGGCCGTTGACGTTCAACGTCATCAGCCGCTCGACCGAGCCCGGGAGCGACCCCTGGCCAATCAGCGTCGATCCGCGGAACAGGTACGCCGACGCGGAAACGGCCGCGCCGCTGGCAATCACCATCTTGATGAAAGCGCGCCGTGAAACGGTATTGGGTTCGAAGGGCGATTGCTGCTGGATATTCATAACGCGTTTACCTCGTCAGGACACCCGTACGCGGCCGCCGCAGCAAGAAAGGGAGGGTTTATGTTGGGCGCATCCTACTGCAGACAAACAGGCGGGTAAACAGGAATTCTCGATTCCTGGGACAGCACCAGGTCCCTATAAGGAGATCACTACCGGTGGCTATAATTGCGCCGTTTTCCGCGCATGAATCCCGGTGACACGGTCGGTCATTACCGCATCTCGTCGCTGCTTGGTGGGGGCGGCATGGGCGTCGTCTACTGTGCCGAGGATCTTTCCCTTGGACGCAAGGTCGCGCTGAAGTTTCTTCCAGCCGCTTTTGGCCATGACGCGTCGGCAGTCGAGCGGTTTCGGCGCGAAGCCCGCGCCGCTTCTGCCCTCAACCATCCGCACATCTGCACGATTCACGAGATCACCGAGGACGATGGCCTGCCATTTATCGTTATGGAATGGCTCGAAGGGCAATCGCTCAAGGAGCGCCTCACGGGGAGCCCAATCCCTGTCAACGAGCTTGTTCTCCTCGCCACCGACATTGCCGACGGACTCGCGGCAGCTCATGAGGCCGGCATCGTTCATCGTGATATCAAGCCTGCAAATATCTTCGTGACGCGACGGGGCTCGGCAAAGCTGCTCGATTTCGGTCTGGCCAAGCTCGAGGCACCGGCGGCGATCGGTGTCTCCGGCCTGCCAACCGTTCCCGGTGAGGCGCGGTTGACCAGTCCAGGGACAACACTGGGAACAGTCGCGTACATGTCGCCGGAGCAGGCGCGGGGTGAGGCGCTCGACGCCCGAACCGACCTGTTCTCGTTCGGCGTCGTGCTGTACGAGATGGCTACCGGCACGCTCCCGTTCAGCGGGGCTACTTCCGCCGTCGTCTTCCATGAGATTCTCAGCAAGACGCCCACATCTCCACGGCGCTTGAACCCCGAGCTTCCGCCCGAACTCGACCGCATCATCAGGAAGGCATTAGAGAAGGATCGTGACCTGCGGGCGCAAAGCGCCACTGAAATACTCTCCGATCTCAAACGGCTGCGACGCGACCTGGGCTCGAGTCAGTTGGTGCCTGTGAGTGCTCAGGCACCAGATGCATCGTCGCCGACCGCGGCAAGTCCCCTACATGTTGGCTCGACGCCGGTAGAGGCGGACCTTCAGGTCCGCATGACGCGAACGTTATCCAGTTCTTCGTCTGACGTGCAGATCGTCAATGCACTCGTCAAGCGACACCGCATCGGCCTTGCGGCTGTGGGCACGGCTCTCGCGTTAGCGATTGGCGGCGGGCTTTACGCGCTCTGGCCAAGCCGTCCACAGTCGGAGCCTTCGCAACGCACGACATCCGCACCTCAGTCAGTGCTCGACGAACTGCAGGTTGTTCAATTGACTACGAGCGGCAACGCCCAACGGCCAGCGATCTCGCCCGACGGCAAATACGTCGCATACGTGCAGCAGGACGGCAACGACTTCAGCCTGTGGATTCGGCAGACGGCAACATCGAGCAACGTGCGGATCGTCGCGCCTGAACCTGGGGTTCCCCTCTTGGGGGCAACGGTCACGCCGGATGGCAGCTTTGTCGATTTCATTCGAGTGCAGGGGCGACAAGCCTCCCTATGGCGCGTTCCGTTTCTTGGAGGCACGGCAAAGAAAGTGATCGATCAGGCTGACAGTGTCCCCGGCTGGGCGCCTGACGGCCAGCACATGGCATTCGTTCGTTCGAATACCTATAGTGGTTCCACCGCTCTTATCATTGTCGACCCCGACGGCAGCCATGAGCGCGTGCTGGCTGAACGGCGTGCACCGTCTCGTTTTACTTCGCTCACAAACGTTGGGACGCCGACCAATGCTCCTGCCTGGTCACCCAATGGCCGCGTCATTGTGTTAGGAGGCGCTGCGAGAGGTGGCCTGACGGATGCCCAGGCTGTGTTCGTTGACGTTGCGACCGGTGAGGAGCGCTCGATCGCCGTTCCCGGTATCCCAAATACCGCCAACGGTAGTGCGTGGCTGGACGACGGATCCGTAGTGTTGAACGGGTCGACAGAGGGCGGCGTCGCCAATCAACTGTGGCGACTGTCGTATCCGGGCGGACAACTCTCGAGATTGACGAACGACCTCATTGACTACATCGGAGTCAGTCTGACCGTCGATCGACGGAGCCTTGTGACCGCGAGATCCGACGCGCGCGCGACAATCTGGGTGGGAGATGCCGCCGCAAATCGCGGCGGTGACGCTGTGCCGTCATCACCAGTGCGAACACGCCGAGTGACGCTCGCCTGGGCTGGTGACCGCCTCTTGTACACCGGTGCCGCCAGTGGGCGTTTCTCAGTGATGGGCGTTTCACCGACCGGCGGCATACCGCAGGAGCTCGTGCCACAAGCGTTGTACCCCGCGGCAACGTCAGATGGTCGAACGATCGTGTTTACCTCAACCGAGGACTCGCGAGCAGGTATTTGGAAGATAGACGCGGACGGTCGCAATGCAATTCGATTGGTTTCTGGCGCCGATTCTTTTGTTCCAATCGTCACACCGGACAATCGACACGTCGTTTTCAGTTCGCTTCGCAGCGGTAAGCAGACACCGTGGATCGTGCCACTTGACGGGAGCGCCGTCGCGACAGAAGTGGCGGATGTACCTATTGGTGTTGCAGGTTTTGATGTGTCGCCAGATGGAAAACTACTTGTTCTCCGATCGACGGACGCGCAGGGTCAACCGACGCTCGTCGTATGCGCACTGCCGGACTGCAGCGCGAGCAAAAGTTTGCCGCCCGTAAGCGGGGCCGCACGAGTCAGATGGACACCCGACGGCCGTGCGATCGCGTACGTGAATCCTGCGATGCCCACAAACATCTGGGCGCAACCAATCGACGGCGCGTCACCTCGCCAGCTTACGCGGTTTGCCGACAGCCGCCCCATCGCCGATTTCAGATGGTCGGCTGACGGACAACGCCTCGCGATTGTTCGCGAGTCTGTCACCAACGACATCGTCCTGTTCAAGGGACTTCGGCGATAGTCAGACGAGCCGCTACCGGGCTCTCCAATCACGAAACCATGGCGGCGTCTGCCGTGTATGCTTGTGCCGTCGTCGTCAATGCAGCGTCCCGTCCGCGTCGCGCGATTGGCGTGCGTACTCGTCGTTACGTGTGCGCCAGGTGTGTGGGCGCAAGATGCCGGAGGCGCGATCTCATCGGCAGCGATCGACGCCGTGAGGGCGATCAAACCGCCTGTTATCGACGGTGGCGTTGCCGACGACGAATGGCAGACGGCGACACCGGTCGCAGGCTTCATCCAGTACGAGCCGCAGCGCGGCGAGCGATCTCAGCTCCAGACCGACGCCCGTGTCCTCTACGACGCCGGGCACCTCTACGTGGCGTTTCGTGCGTGGGATCCAGAACCGATTACGGCACAGTTGACGCAGCGCGATGCCGATCTTCTTCGCGACGATGCGGTGGTGGTCGTCCTTGACAGCACCAACGACCAGCGTTCCGGCTACTACTTCATTACCAACGCGCTCGGTACTCAGGCCGACGGACGCATCTCGGACGATGGGCGTACCGCGGAAACAACGTGGGACGCGCCGTGGCAGTCCGCGGCGATGCGCACCGAATACGGCTGGTCGGCCGAATTCAGCATTCCGTTGTCATCGATCAGATATGCGTCGGGCGAGCGGCAGACCTGGGGCATCAACTTCGGCCGCAGCCGTCGTCGCAATCTCGAGCTGAGTTTCTGGAGCGGACCACTCGACAACCAGTGGCGGGTGTCGGAAGCGGGGCGCCTGACGCAACTGAGCGTGCCGGCGCCCGTCGATCGCGTTCAGGTCGTGCCGTATGCGCTGGCGCAAGCACAGGACGGCGTGTCGCCGAACTGGGACGCGGGCATCGATGCCCGGTATGCGATTACGGCAACCACCGCAATTTACGGAACACTCTATCCCGACTTTGCGACGGTGGAGGCAGACCAGGAGCAGATCAATCTCACGCGTTTCGAACTGACGCTGCCGGAGAAGCGGCAGTTCTTTCTCGAAGGGCAGGAGCAATTCAATCAGCGGTTCCCGAACCGATACCCGACGTTCTATTCGCGCCGCATCGCCGACATCACGACCGGCGGCAAACTCCTGGGCAAGCAGGGCCCGTGGGCGGTTTCGTTCATCTCC